>Ga0116227_10000269_pt1 | contig 95250 bp, 83 predicted proteins | sample S1TSphgellanicum_FD_89693 | JGI IMG/M metagenome (GOLD analysis project Ga0116227, IMG submission 89693) | Host-associated microbial communities from peat moss isolated from Minnesota, USA - S1T2_Fb - Sphagnum magellanicum MG | ecosystem: Host-associated > Plants > Peat moss > Unclassified... | reverse complement strand
GCTGGTTTGTAACTGTACGGTTGTGTTGTATAAACTTTGTGTAAGTGAGGTAAGGTATAGTTTTTCGCGGGCAGTGATGTTTGCTGCTTTTTGAGTACCACCTAAACCGAATATAATATACTCAATAGCATGGAAACCTTTTTGCGTATCTGATAAAGCATCAATATCAGTAAGGCCTAATTGGTTATTGCTGGCTAATATAGCGTCGAGTTCGTTTTTATCAACCGGCCAGCTATCCATAGTAGGGTCATAATTATAATCTTCAACCGGGCCAAATAAGAAACCTTCGCAAGCTTCCCAAGGTGCGCGGGTGTTTTTCCAGGCAGTTTGTGCAGCTAGCAGGTTGGCATCTGTAGGTGTGGCAACCAAAGTAGTTACGGCAGTTTTTAAAAGGCCAGCTTTGTTTTGCAGATCGGTATAGTCTGGGTTTGCAACCACGTTTGCAAAATCCGTCATTACTTTTAACTCTAATGTAGCATCGCTGTTGGTTTGTGTATCGTCTTTGTTTGATTTAGAACAGCTGGTAAAGGCCAGCATAGACGCGCCGATGAAAAATGGGAGTAATTTATGTTGCATGTTATTTACGATAAGTGGATGATTATTTGTCCGTTATTAATTTCTGTTAGGTATTTGCGTAAGGGTTTTTCGGCGGGGCCGATGGTCACCAAGCCTTCCTGGTCAAAGGCGCTGCCATGCAGGTTACATTTGTAGCCATTGCCTGTGGTAATCAGCTGATTATCGGCATGGGTGCAACGCAGTAAAAGCGCGGTATAACTGCCATCATTTTCTTTTTTTAGGGCAATATTATAGTAGAGATTTTTAGGCTGAATAATTTGGATATTGCCTTTCTCGAAAAGCGATACCGGCACAATTACCTGCTGATTGCTGATTGCCGTTTGATATACTGGTACCGTAGCACATGATGCCAAACTGCCCATGGCAATACCTGCGCCTGCTATCATACATAGCGTACAGGTTTGTTTCAAAAAATCTCTTCTTTCCATAATCTTAAAATGAAAAAGCCATGCCCAGGTTAACGAGGTTGTTATTTTGCTGATACGGTATAGTAGCCGGATTTGGGTTGATAATTAAATTAGGATTTTGCGCGCCGGTATGTACAATACGTACATCGGCCTTTAATGCCACGTTACGGATAGGCAAATAAGTGAAGCCTGTAACCACATAGTTTTGATCAAGCGTGCCATCATAAATTCCGTTTGATGGGATTTTCGAGTTCATATCCAGTTTTTCATCACGTACAAACAAGATCAATTGTTGTGGGTGTCTGTGATGGATCAAGGCATAAAGCAGATCATATCCAACTTCTGCATAAGCGCCATACTCCGTTTCTGGTGTGTTACTGGCATAGGCATGGTTAATGCTTTGGGCATCCTTAATAGAAACAATTGTTCCTAATGCTTTAGCAGAAAATCCGTTGTGCGCATATTGTATATCGGCCTCGCCCAGTGCTACCGGTGCCGCAAATGTGCCAGAGTTTAAGCCCAGGCTATCTGCTTTTCTTTTGCTTACACCAACGGTGCCACCATAATAGCCCGAGATCTGCGTTTTAAAATCACCAGCATAATATTGCAGTGATGCAGTAACCGCTAAGTTATTGGCCGATGCATTACGGCCTTCAAAACGGCCATCAATTAAGCCTGTGCCATGTGTAAACGCAGCAGAGCTTAAACCGTTCATAATACCCAGTGTATAATTAACAGGCACGCTGCTTAAGCTACCGTATAAACTAACACCCAGTTCGCGCCAGGTGGCGGGGATAATAAAGGTTTCTACGTAGTTACGCTCGTTGCCGTTAAAGGTGTTGGGTAGGTGGTTTTCATTTAAAATACCAATACGTGGTATAAATAAACCAGCCACAATGTATTGGTTGGCGTTAAGGTTAAATTTTAAATAAGCTTGTTCAAAGCTTACTTCGCCACCATTTTGGCCACCGGCTACTTTGGCATCTTCAATTTCCAGCTCAGAGAAAAAAGAGATCTGGTTGTTGAATTTATGGCCGAAGAATAATACCCCGCGCTCCAGATCGGCACGAGAGGTCCCTAAATTAGAGTTGCGTTGATAAAAGGCGTTACCATAGCCACCAATAGTGGTTGAAGTTTTAGAAAGGTTACGCGATAACGAATCTTCTGATGTGGTTGCCACAGGTTGTTGTGCAAACACACTCAAAGAAGAAAACAGAAGCAAGGCGAACGTAAAAATTTTTTGCATCGATTAAAATAAGTCGAGCAAAAGTATGGATAATTAGATTAAATCCAAATAAGAATAACATCCGGGTAAATTGATTTACAGACGAATACGTCAGTTGTTCAATTTTCATCCTGTTTTAAACAAGGGATTTTACCTCGCGGGAATATGATTGGTAATTATGAAGGAATCCTGAATTTTTTGATCAAAACTGAAATTAATTTTTAGAAAAATTTATCAATATTTAGCTGAATTTTCAATCAGTATTAATGAGAAATTGACTTCATATCAGATTCTTAAAACAACAAAGGCCATGCTTATCGCACGGCCTCGTCATTTATATTTTATGGATTAGAGCTATTAAGCTACAGCTTCTACTTTGGTCATTTCCAGATCTGGTTTCGATACGTCTGTTAATGCTACTTTACCACGTTCTTTTCTCAATATCCTGTTGAACATCGAGATCTCACGGTCAAACAAGAAACGGAAGAATAACTTAGTCCATGATTTATGCGAGTGTAGCGTGTCGTAATAAACCGGGGCAGCTTTTTTAATTGCCGGTAACCTGTTCCACGGAATAGACGGGAAATCGTGGTGTTCGTTGTGGAAACCAACGTTAAAGGCAACCAGGTTTAAGCCGCCATAGTAGCTATAAGTTTCTTGCTCGTCGCTATGGGTAAGATAGTGTTCCTGGATCCAGCGTGCGCCAAGTGGGTGTAAACCTACAGAGAATGAGAAGCTCAATAATAAGAACGCGATTGAATGCCAACCCATAAAGTACCAGATAACAGTTGTAAATGCTATTTGTACTAAATAATTAGCAGCAACCCATTTATCAAAAGCTTTGATCTCTTTTAAACGAGATAAACGCGTTAGCTGAAATATAGGGAAAAACAATAACCATAAGGCTTTACCCAAAAATGAGTTGTTAATTAGTTTAGCTTCCCAGTGATTTGGTAAATCGGCATCAAGCTCGTGCACACCTTGAAAAGAGTGGTGCTTGATGTGATAATATTCGAACGAAATAGAGCTTGGGAAAATTTGCGGGATGTTGGCCACAATACCCGCCCAACGATTGGCAGATCTGTTTTTGAAAAGCAGATGGTGAGCACATTCATGTATTAATACAAACAATGCGTGATCGCCAAAAGCACCTAAACAATAAGCTGCCAAAAATACTACCCACCACGATTGATCGCGTACAAGCCATGCCAGGGCTACCATAAAGGCGACAACACCGATTATAGCAAAAATAGTCATGGGGTTTTTGCCAATGAGTTCGCGGATGTGCGGGAACTCTTTCAGCATTTTTTTAGTACGAATACGGTGCGGTTCAGACTCCGCCGAGTACACAAAATCAGTTTTCTTCGTCATAAATTATAAAAGCATTGAAGCAAATTGCGTTAAAAATAAACTTTTGAACTTACCTTTTATGAATTTTTGATGAAATAAATATTCAGTAAGCGCCAAAATTTAATACAAAGTGTTACGTTACCGTCAAACTTTGCAGTACACATCAAAATTAAACTCAAACTTTGGATTTTTGTTGTAGTAATTTAATTGTATTTATCCTCAATGTTAATCTAATTGCTTTTCGACCATATATTTGCGATCACATCATTCACAATCATTATAAAATATGTATAAATTAAAAGTAATATCGGCAACAGTTCGCCCGGGCAGAAAAGGCCCCTTAATTGGCCAGTGGATAACAGACCAGGTAAACCAGCATGGGGCTTTCGAAGCGGAATTATTGGATCTGGGTGAAGTTAACCTGCCATTGATGAACGAGGCCGTGCACCCCGTAATGAAGCAATACGAGCACGAGCATACCAAACGATGGAGCGCTAAAATAGACGAAGCCGATGCTTTTATTTTTGTTACTGCCGAGTATGACTATAGCTACCCCGCATCATTAAAAAATGCGCTGGAATACCTGGTGCATGAGTGGGCTTTTAAACCTGCAGGTATGGTAAGCTATTCAATTGGTCCGTTTGCAGGAGTAAGGGCGGTATCAAGTTTAAAGGCGGATTTACTGTCGTTAAAAGTGGTATCTATATCAGAAATGGTGAATATCCCATCATTAAATGAGTATGTTAATGAAGAGGGTGTCTTCATACCAAACGAACGCTTAACAGGTAATTCGAAAATTATGCTAGATCAGTTAGTACGTTGGACTAAAGGTTTAAAAACTATCAAAGAAGATAAGTAGTAAAATAAGAAAGGTTGTAGCTTATGCTACAACCTTTGCTTTGTTATTTGTGCGTATCCACATGGGTATTAGTAACAGAACCAAGGCAGCGCAAGAGTAAAGCACGGTATAACCGATGATGTGGAAACTGTGGTCTGTTACACCATCGTGAAATAAGGCTTTTATCTGCGAGCCCGATATAATTGCGCCCAGGTAACCAAATGTTCTGGATAAACCGAAAGATACACCCTTTTGAGCCAGCGGCGCTTCTGCACTTAGCAAGGCCTGGTTGGCAATAATGTTGATGCCTTCGGCCGTACCCATTACCAAGGTAACGAAGAAAATATAAACTAAACTGCTCTGCTCATTTAGGGTGAGCCAGCAAATGCAGGTACCCAGCATAATCAATACGCCCCATAAATTTTGCCTGAACACCTTGTTGCTTTTTGATACCAAAAAGCCCAGTAACATAGCCATTGCCGACTCGGGCAGCATAATTAAACCCGTGTTAGCAGGGCTAAAATTTTTAACACTCTCCAGCCATTGCGGCATGGCATAAAGTACTTGGTATAAAACGTAAGTGGTGGCCAGCGTACGTACATAAACCAACAGCAGGGCCGGGTTATTAGCCAATAGCCTAACATCAATAAAAGGTGCCTCCTGACTGCGTTCCCAAAATATCAAAGCCAACAATAGTAATACCGGCGGAATGATAAATAGCGGTGCAAAATTATCGCCCATTAACACATACAGCAGCGAAAGTAAGAATGCGCTGAAGATAATAATCCCCGGTACATCCAGCCTTTTAAACAAGCTGATAGTATGATTGGCCGGTGCCGCGCCATAATCGGGAATAGCCCTCGATAAATAAAGCGCCACCAACACCCATGGGATATTGATAAAGAAAATACCCCGCCAGCCAAACCACTGTGCCAACAAGCCGCCCAATACCGGCCCTAAAACCATGCTTATTTGTGCCGATACGGCAATAACGCCCAAAACTTGTCCCGGTACGGGTTTGCCTTCCAGCGCATATTTTTTGCTGATTAAGGCCATTGCCGATGGATAGGCAGCCGATGTACCCAGACCCAGCATAATGCGCGATAGGATAAGCCATGCAAAACTTTGTGCAAATACACCAATCAAGGCCGCTATCAATACCAAGCCAAAACCAAGTAGGTTGATCTTCTTCGCACTAAAAATATCAGCCAGCCTACCCATTAAGGGTTGGGCAATCATGGCGGTTACATAAAGCGAAGTGATTAATACAGCACCCTGCCCAACGCTTATCTTAAATGAATTGCATAAAGTAAGTAACGCCGTTGCTAGCATTGTTGAGTTTAAAGGGTTCATCATGGTGCCCAATACCAGGGGCAGCATAAACCGGTACGATATTTTTTCTTCTTGCGCTATTGCTTTGGGCATGTTGGTAATTATTTGTTCAGCATGGCAATGATAGCCGCTGTATAGTCAACCTCGCCAATGCGTGGGAAAATGCTTTTAAGGCTGTTTTCGTGGGCTGATAAATGCATATCAGTCATGGCATCTTGTGCGAAGGTGATGTTGTAACCGTGTTCACTGGCATTGCGGGCTGTACCTTCAACTCCAATGCTGGTTGCTACACCTGCCAGTACAATATTAGTAATCCCTAATTTTTGTAGCTTTTCGTGTAGCTCAGTATTATAAAAAGCGTTCCATGTGTTTTTGGTGATCAGTATATCATCGGGCTGTACATTAAGCTCCGTTACCAAATCAAAAAAGCCGCTTTGTTTCATGGCAACTCTGGCTTGTTCAATAGCTTCTTCGCCTTTTGGTGCGGTAGATTGCTCAACACGGGCCTGGGTCCATTTAGCGCCCAATGGGTTTACATTTACAAATACAATCGGCAGGTTCTTGCTGCGGAATGCCTCGATCAACTCGAGCGATTTTTCTAAAATTTGTTCGGTAGGATGGGCCGTAGGTAAACCCATAATGCCTTTTTGTAAATCAATTAATACCAGCGCTGTTTTAGCGTCAATTGCAGTTATCATGTTGTTAATTTTTAGATGTTTGTTATTTATGGTCAGTTAGTTTATTCATTAAGGCTACCGCTTCCATCAGTGTTTTTTTCTCGGCCACTGATAGGTTATTCTCGATAGCATTGTCCATCCACTCATCGCGTTCGTAACGAGTTTGCTCAACCACTTGCTTGCCGAAATCTGTTAGTGAGATAGCTACTTTTCTTTTATCAGTATGAGACGGGGTTTTGGTGACGATTGATAACTCCTCGAGGTGGGTAATGATTTGCGACATAGATTGCGCTTTCACCATCGTTACTTCGGCCAACTCAGACGGATACATAGCGCCATTAGTATACAAGTAAGATAGGGTGGTAATTTCGGTCAGTGAAAGGTTATCTACTGATTTAACTTCCCGCCTAAGCCGTTTATGCATCCGGGATACGATGTCTCTAAGAGATGATGCCAGTTCGCTATTCTTCATAACTAATAAGGTAAACTACTAAGTTTACCTTACAAAATTACGTATAGTTAATACGGATATCCAAATAAAAAGCCCGGAATAATTATTCCGGGCTTAGAGATGACAATGGGATGTTGGTTTCCTATTCACCCAATATCTCGTCAACGATACCAAACGCTTTGGCTTCCTGGCCAATCATCCAAAAATCACGGTCAGATACTTCGTGGATCTTTTCATAGGTTTGGCCGCTGTGTTCGGAGATGATCGTATAGATTTCCTTTTTAATCTTTAACACTTCACGGGCGGTAATTTCAATATCAGAAGCCTGACCCTGTACACCACCTAAGGGCTGATGTAACATTACCCGCGAATGTTTTAGGGCCGCACGTTTGCCGGGTGCACCGGCGCAAAGTAATACCGATGCCATCGAGGCAGCAAGGCCTGTACATATGGTGGCGACATCGGGTTTAACAAATTGCATAGTATCATAAATACCAAAGCCTGCATAAACAGACCCGCCCGGCGAGTTAATGTAGATCTGGATATCCCGTTTTTCATCTACTGATTGCAGAAACAGCAGTTGCGCCTGGATAATATTGGCCATTTGGTCTTCTATCGCAGTGCCCAGGAAGATAATTCTGTCCATCATCAGCCTCGAGAATACATCCATTTGGGTAATATTTAACTGGCGCTCTTCCATAATGTGGGGTGTCATGGCCATCGGCATGAAACTGGTATTTACCTGGGCTATAAACCTGTCTACATGTAAACTTTGGACATGGCGATGCCCCACCGCATATTTGCGGAATTCATTTTGATTGATATTCATAAAATTGTTGGGTTTACTTTTTAAATAGGCTCCGTATTTTATTTACAAAACTGTGCTGTGCGGGATTGTTGAAGAGTTGCTGATGTACGGCCTCAATTTCTGCCTTTAATGTTTTGCGGCCGTATTGCTGTACAAGCGCATAGGTTTGCTGTTGCAATAAAACACGGTGATGCAAATCGTTATCCAAAATCATTTTGGCTTCAAATACTAAAGAATCCTCAGGAGGGGCTAACCTTAACAGGTGATCCTCTATCTGCTTAATTTCATTCAAGGAAGTCCTCATAGGTTAGCGATTTTTGTTTAACGGTGTCTCTTACTTTTTCCAGGCATTTGTATTTCTGTACGGTTGCAGATCGGGTGCTGGCATAGCCGAATAGATCTGCCAATTGCTTTACAGGCAAACTGTCGTAATAAAATGCTTTTAGTATTTCCATGCACTTTTGTCCGGCGGTTTCCAGGTAGTGCATTAGTTTTTCTGCTGCGGGTGAAGTGGTTTCCTCTATTACTGGTTCCATGCCAGCGCTATCAAAAGGTACATTAGGACGGTCTTCGCGATATTTTTGCAACCAAAGATGTTTGGCGATGCCCAGTAGGTATGCTTTCTCATTGGTATGCGCGGCAATTTGTTCGCTTACTATTTTCTCGTAGTAAATCACCAGCGCATCCTGGAAAACGTCTTTTGCTTCATCAAAAGAGCCCCCCATTTTGCTTATATACTTTGCCGTTGCCGGGAATGCCTTTTTATACAGTGTTATAAAAAGTTGCTCCCGTGTGGCCTTTGTATTTTCGGAAATCAATGTTACTTCCATAAATAGTGCTTTTAATAACAAGTGTAAGTTAGCGGCAATATATCACCCATAAAATTAAGATTTATTTATTAGCGATTTGTACAAGGGTAAATGCCACTATCTTAACTCTATAAATAAAAAGAATATCTGAGCTTTACTGCTCCTAAGTTTTAAATTTGAATCGAGGCTATCTAGCTATAAAACGTACGAATTGAAAATTTTATCTATGCCCTTATCTGGTTCGGCCCCAAAAACGATACTTAGTGTTTTTGCGCTTTTAGTTTGTTCCCAATTAAATGCGCAGAATGGTTTTAAGGGTTTAGAACCACGCTTTACCACACCCAAAAGTTATGTAATACAGCATACAGATGATGAGTTGAAAATTGATGGCAGCCTTGACGATGCAGCATGGCAAAAAGCAGCTTGGACAGATGACTTCATAGATATAGAAGGCAGCCTGAAACCCTTACCCACTTTTCGTACCCAGGTAAAGATGTTGTGGAACGATTCTACCTTGTTTATTGCTGCCAAACTACAGGAGCCGCAGATTTGGGCCACGCAAACCCATCACGACGATATTATTTTTAAGGATAATGATTTCGAAGTTTTTATTGACCCATATAACAACACGCATCAATATATAGAAATTGAGGTTAACGCCTTGAATAAGATCTTCGATCTGTTTTTGCCGAAGCCATACCGCAACCAGGGTAATCCATTTATTGGTTGGGATGTGGCCGGGCTAAAATCTGCAGTGAAAATTGAAGGGACGCTTAACAATCCAAATGACAAAGACCAAGGCTGGACTGTTGAAATGGCCATCCCACTAAAAGCAATTCGTACCGGCTTCCCTATGGTGCCGAAAGAAGGCGAGCTATGGCGCATCAATTTTTCGCGGGTGGAGTGGGATACTAAAATTGAGAACGGCAAAAATATTAAGGTGACTGATGCCAACGGAAAAAACCTGCCTGAACACAATTGGGTATGGTCGTCGCAAGGGGTTATTGATATGCATTTCCCCGAGCGCTGGGGCTATCTGCAATTTACCCGTAAAGATGATCTGAAATTTAAACTTCCGGATGAAGAACTGTTGCGGCAATACTTATGGCTGATCTACTATCGCCAAAAAGAACATCAGCAAAAAACCGGGAAATATGCCGCTACCCTGGCCGAACTGGGCGTTGAACCTAAGCAAAATATTAAGGAACAGCATGTGCAATTAGAGATGCAGGCTACTGAACGCCAATTTACAGCCACAATATCCGCCGGGGACGGAAAAGCGATCCTGATAAACGATGAAGGACTTATAAAAACACAATATTAAACCATGACAAGCCGTCGCAATTTTGTTAAAAACACCCTGGCAGCGGGTATCTCTGCCTCATTATTACCGGCACTAGCCAATGCCGGGCCGCAGGCTTTTAAAAGCAAAAATCATTTAAAGCACTGGGTTTGGACTAATCCCAACCCAAAAGATACGGACGAACAATTGGTTGAGCGCTATAAAAAATATTATGAGGCAGGCATCCGCGGGATGTTTTTTGAAGCAGATAGCGAACGGCATTTCCGCGCTGCCAAGGCTCAAAAGCTGGAGGCTCACCGTTGGATCTGGACCATGAACCGCGGCGAGAAATCATTATTAGAAGCCCATCCCGATTGGTATGCGGTTAACCGCAAAGGCGAATCATGTGCAGATCATCCACCTTATGTAGGTTATTATCGCTGGCTTTGCCCATCGCGCGAGAGTGTGAAAAGATACCTTGCCGATGATTATGAAGCAGCCTTGAAAAAAGATTATATAGATGGCATCCACTTAGATTATGTGCGTTTTTGCGATGTGATACTGCCAGTGAATTTATGGGAGAAATACAACATTGTACAAACCAGTGAGCTGCCCGAATACGATTTTTGCTACTGCCAGGTTTGTAAAGATGATTATAAGACTGAACATGGCATAGACATAAATACTGTGAAATACCCGGAGGCAAGCCCATCATGGCGCAGGTTTAGGTATCAGCGCGTTAACGCAGTGGTTGAGCGATTGACGGCCGTTGCAAAATCATACAATAAACCAATTACTGCGGCTGTTTTCCCAACGCCAGATATTGCGCACCGTAACGTAAAGCAAGATTGGGTAAACTGGAATGTGAGCGGCGTATGCCCCATGATTTATCATGGCTTTTATAAAGAAAACGTAAGCTGGATAGGCGAGGCGGTTGCCGAAGGGGTTAAAGCATTAAACGGCAAGTTTCCGTTGTATGCTGGCTTGTATCTATCAGATTTTAAAGATGATAAGGAATTACAGCAAGGTATGGAGTATGCGCTGGCTAATGGTGCATCGGGCGTATCCATGTTTGGTAATGTAAGCGATGGTGCTTTGGCGGCGCTTAAGGCTGCCATTGATAATAATAAAAGGGCCTAATTAAAAATACGTCATTGTGAAGTTTGTCAGGCTGAGGGACTCGAAGTCCCCTATTTACAGAGCTGCTCTGTGGAGTTGAACTGCACAGTTGGGGCTTCGAGTGTCTCAGCCTGACAAATCTCGCAATAACGATTAAGTTTAGGCAACAACAATTTTATGGCTTAACAGTGGCCTTTGCATTCATAACCAAACCTTGCGATGGTACCCATTTATCATACTCCATATACTTGGCAATTTTCTCGGCTACATCGCGGCCGCGCACTTTCTCTACCAAGTGTAACGCGCCATCAATGCCTGCTGAGATACCAGCTGTAGTAATGATCTTCCCATTGTCAACAAAGCGTACGTTTGATAATACTTTTGCTTTGGGAAAGTCTTTTTTAAGCTCCTCAATACTCTCGTGGAAGGTGGTAACTGTTAAATTATCCAGCAAGCCTGCTTGGCCTAAAATAAATGCGCCTGTGCAAACAGAGAAATAATATTGGGGCCTGGGCGCATTTTTTACCCATTTAATTACGGCCGAGTCATTTGTGGCATTGGTAGCGCTGCCACCAAAAAATGCAAGAATATCCGCAGCCGGGGCATCATCAATACTATATTGGGGCGTAATTTTTAATACACCTTGTGCCACGATAGGGCTTTTGGTTTTTGATACCACAGCAACATCAAACCCGGCATATGAAAACACTTCCATTGGGCCGGCAAAGTCTAATACTTCTACGCCATCCTGCAAATAAAAAAGTACTTTCAATCGTTTCATATTTTTCTCGTGCGTTGCCACACTTTGCAAAGTAAGGATCATGCCGCAATGCGGGCATTTTCCGGGTTTGTGGAATGCGCTACGGTCGCAGTCGTTACCACAAGGATCACAGAAATAAGCCATTTTTTCTTTGGTTTGTGCGTTTGCAGGCACTACAGTAACTATACAACATAGTAATAGTAAGTAGCGATATAAGAGCGTTTTCATATGTGTTTCTTTTGCTCAAATGTAGGCGCTATTAACCACCAAAAAAGGACAACGACATGCAGTATCTGGCCATTATTATTTGGTAGCGACGTGTTGGTTGTTGAGCAGGTGGCGCAGGCTGTTAACGCTTTTTAAACCGCAATGTAAGGCAGCAGCCTGCATAGAGTGGCCATCGTTTATTAATTGCTCGGCACGCTCAATGCGTAACTTGTCGAGGTATTCGCCGATAGTAATTTGGGTGGTTTTTTTGAAAGAACGGGTAAGGTTACGCGCGCTCATATTTACTTCGGCAGCAAGTTCGTCGATAGAGAGTTTGCGGCCTAGCGATTGTGATAATACATCCTGCACATGGTGGATCCGATCATCCAAATGATTACGGTATTGGGTAAATACACTCAATTGCGGATCATCTATAGTACGGCGGAAATAAATGACTACCTCTTTGGCTATCTGCGCAGCAAAATGTGCTCCCCAAATTTGTTCGATAAGATATAGTGCCAGGTCGATACCTGATGAAACACCAGCGCTGGTGTAAATGTTATCCTGCTTAACAAAAAGGCGGTTTGTTTGCAACCGGGCTTTAGGATGTAGGTGTTTAAATCGTTCGGTGTATTTCCAATGGGTAGTGCACTCGCGGTTATCGAGTAAATCGGCGGCAGCCAACAAAAACGTGCCTGTGCATACCGAACACACAATTACACCATTTTGATGCTGCGCTTTTAACCAGTATTGGAAAGGCCGGGTGGCTTCTATAAACTGATTATCGAGTAGAAGGGATTGATCCAGCCCGGGTACAAAAATTAAGTCACCAGGTTTTAAAATGAGTTCGTTATAAGGTGTAAGCTGATGAAAAGCAAGTGTGCTGCTACTAACAGATTCTGTTTGGTTAGTGGTAATAGTACTGAATAATGATTTCACCGGCGCGCCATAACATTCGGCCTCGTAAAAAATATGGGCAGGGCCGGTAATATCAAGCAAATGTACTTTGGGCGGTATCATAAATACAGCTTGTAAAGGAGCTTGCTGGTTAATTTGCATGGGCTAAAATTAAACAATACCGGGTAAAATAAAGGCGGGGCCGTATCGCTTATTATGTATTCGCTTCGTAATGATAGGATTGGCTTGAGCTATTGAGCGGCAGCTTATCAAATAAAAAGCCCGTAGCTGTTAATCTACGGGCGTTGCTGATATTACTTAATCACGTTTATCGCTACTCTTCCGGATCTTTAAAAGTTTTAAGTTCTTCGCCCTTATGTAAATGCCTGTTGTGGTGTTTTACATCCACATTGTCGGCGGGTTCACCGGTCTGGTCATCAATATACTCAGCTCTGATCTCGTTTTCGGTTTCGGGGTCTGTGCCTGCAAATGCCTCGTTTAATCCTTCGCTTTCCCTGCCGTTGCCGGTTGGCTTGCCTTTTTCGTGCTTTTCGCTATGTGCCATGATATTGTTGTTTTTAATAACAATCAACTAAACACTAAAAAGTTTTTCTTGTCGCAAAACACCCTTTAAAAAGTCTTGTTTACGGGCTTTAATGCTGCTGTGGACTAGCTAATTTTATGCCTATCTAACCAAATCAAAACCATGAAAATAGTACGCGTACAATATACCACCACCGCCCAATTTGCGCCAATTAACCAGGCAAACATTGCCGCTATTGTAAAAGAATTAAAAGCGCTTAACCACCCTGGTATTCAGTACGGCTGCTGGGTACTGCCCGATGGTAAAACCTTTATGCACTTCGATCAATTTGAAAGCGAGGATGCGCATGAAGTTCTGACATCCTTAGCATCGTTCAAAAAGTTTGATGCAGATCTTTGGGCAAGTGGATTGGATGTAGAACCGGTGTTGGGGTTACTATCGTTGGTGGCGTCGACAGACAAAGGCTAAATCCAATTATTTTTTATCCGCATAAATTAATCGCAGCGCATTTGATATAGCTTGGTGCGATATAGTTGAATGATCTTCATCGGGCAAATAGTCGAAGTAAACCTTTACAGTTTTGCTTTTGGTGCTCTTAATTTTCTCGGCTAATAAATTGGCGTCTACTTCCATCACACGGGGCATTGCGGTAGGGGCAAGGCCTTCTTTACCTACTCCGATGTAAATTGCTGTTTTTTGCGAAAAAGTATTTTTTAGCATTGGCGAATCCTGATTAAGTAACGAGCCATTATCCCACCAGATACTTGGGCTAATAATAATGTATTTGTTAAAAAGCGTTGGGTGTTTAAGTAAGATCTCTGTTATCAATAAGCCACCCAGGGATTGCCCGATAATAGTGCTGCTGTTATTGGCTTTATATTTTTGTTCGATAAACGGCTTCAGCTCTTTTTCGATAAATGCAATAAACTTGTCTGAATGTCCTGTAGTTGGATATTTCTTCCTGTCGGCTTCGATGGTGGTGGGGAAGGTAAAATCGTGCTTTCTATCCACCGTTGCTATACCAACTACAATGGTTTTAGGCACGCGATTTATCCACTCGAAACTATTGAATTGGTAAAGACCTGCCACATGAATAAAATCTTCATCAGCCGAACCATCCAGCAGGTAAGCAACCGGATATTTGGCAGAATCGGCTTTGTTGTAACCTTCTGGAAGATAGATATTTAATACCCTGTTTTCGCCAAGTTCTTTCGAGTAAACCTGATCGATAACACCAATGGTAAATGGTTTAGTATTGTCGGGTTTATTTGTTTTTTCAGATTGGGCGAATGCCTGGCTTGTAATAAAAGCGATAAGTATGGTGATAGCTAATTTCATTATATCTATTTCGGATGTGGATTATTAATAAATTTTATGGAGACGAAAGTAAGGATATTATAAGCCTTAGTGGTCAAGACTCTGGTGCAACCGGAGCCGCCTTTTTAGCTGTTATAGTAGCACCTGCACTCGCAATTATAATGAATGCTACTGCCATCCACTCGTAAACAGAAAGATATTCATGCAGGAAAACCAGGCCAGAAATTGCTGCAACAGCTGGTTCGAGGCTCATTAAGATACTAAACGTTTTTGCAGGGATTTTACGCAAGGCATTCATCTCCAAAGTAAACGGTATGGCGCTTGATAGCAGAGCCAGTGCAAGCCCGGATAATAACATCCATGGTTTCAAATGGGTTACCAATCCGTCGCCAATAGCCACGGGCAGTACAACCAACGAAGCGAAGATCATGCCGATGGTTACAGCTTTACCGCCATCCATTATTTTAGAAATACGGCCGCCCAGTACAATATATGCCGCCCAGAATGCACCTGCAAGCAAGGCTAAAAGCACACCTGTAAGGTTTAAACCATTGTTGTTCCAAGGAGCAATGAGCGCTATCCCAACGGCTGCGAGTATTACCCATAAAAAATCTATGGTACGTTTAGAGCCGGTTAAAGCTAGCGCCAAAGGGCCAATAAATTCTAACGCCACTCCCAATGCAAGCGGGATACGGGCGATGGCCATATAAAAAATAATATTCATTGCGCCAAGGGTTATGCCATACAGGGCAACTGCTTTCCATTGCGCATTGCTTAGGTTACGCAGGTTGGGTCGGTTAAAAAGTACCAGGATTACGGCCGACAAAACGATCCTCAAAGCAGACACAGGTGTAGCACCCAGAATAGGAAATATCCGTTTTGCAATAGCCGCACCACCCTGCACGCTGATGATTGACATCAACACCGCAGGCACAGCCGGTAATTCAAATCTTTTTTTATGCTCCATCAATTCTAAATCGCCTGCAAACATAAGCGAATTTGGGATTAGCCTAATGTCCTTCATCTAAATTGGGGTAAAATGCCCGGTGTTTAGTTTGATGGTGTCCCATTTAAATTAATCTTGTTCCATTTTTAAAATTGCAACATCAGAGTACTTGAACAATACTTTCTGCGATGGGCTATTGTTAGTTTTGATTCGTAAATCTCTAGCCAAATACTAAACAGAATTTCTATCCAGCAATCAGGGTAAACCCGAATGAGCGTGTCATCAAACAAAACAAGGTTCCGATAATGTTTATCGGGGTTTTGTTGTAAGTATGAAAAATAAAATAATGGGATTTGGAAATCTTGGATTAACTTCCCAATTGATGTCAAAATCAGCACCCAACAATGAATGAAGAGCGAGTGACGGCAAATTTATTTAGCGAAGTTGAATTTGAGGCTTTATTTAAAGCCCATTTTAAAGAGCTGCATGCCTATGCCTTTTCATTTTTAAAAGATTGGGATAAGGCAGAAGAAGTGGTTCAGGGATTATTCCTGAAGTTATGGGAAAAGCGAGAATTACCCGAAATGCATACCTCTATGCGGTCATATTTATATAAAGCAGCCTACCATGATTGCCTTAATTTGATACGGCGCGAAAAGGTACACCTGCAATACCAAACACGAACAGCATTTGCAATGAAAGATGAATCTGACAATGCAGCCAATACCGTGCATTTACGCGAAGTACAGGTAAGGCTATCGGCAGCACTCAATATGTTGCCCGAAAAATGCCGGACTGTTTTTCACCTCAGCAGGTTCGAACAGTTAAAATACCGCCAGATTGCCGATCATTTGGGGATTTCAATTAAAACGGTAGAAAAACAGATGGGCAAAGCCCTACGAATTTTACGGGGCGAAATGAAAGAGTTTTTACCGTTGATCGCGGTTTTATTATTTAAAATATTTAAATCATGAGAGAGGAAACAGACGAAGATATGCTAATCAAGTATATTCTTGGAGAAACGACTGATACAGAGCTGGAAACCATTGAATTATGGTTGAAAGATGACAAGGCCAATATGCGCAAATTAGAACAGGTTAAGTTTATCCTTGAATCCAGCCAGCAGCTTGCGCAGCAAAGCCCGGCAGATGAAGACGACCAATGGGAAAAATTTAAGATTAAAAGAGAAGCCTTAAATACAAGACCGAAAGTAAGATCTATTACCGCGCGTGCCGGGTGGTTGCAAATGGCTGCAGCAATTTTGATTTTTATGGGCGGGGCTTCTGCGGCCTACTATTTCTATAAGCAGCAAACTGGTTTAAACGGGCGTTTGCAATCTTTCGCCAGTACAGATAAAGCACTTATCGATACTTTAGCTGATGGGTCTATTGTGCATTTAAACCGGTATTCGAGCGTAACTTGTTTAAGCGATTTTAAAAAGACAAGGGAAGTAAAACTGACAGGCGAGGCTTTTTTTGAAGTAAGGCACAACGAGTCGGTACCATTTATTGTACATGCCGGGCAAGTGAATATCCGCGATATTGGCACGGCGTTTAATGTTAAAAGCCATACAAAAAATGTAGAGGTTGTTGTTGAAAGTGGCATTGTTAGGGTAACTAAAGCAGACGCGTCAGTACAGCTTAACCCGCAGCAGAAAGTTATGGTTGATAATTCTGATAATCAGCTGCATGTAGAACAAAACACCGATCTACTTTATAACTATTACAGAAGCAATGAGTTTATTGCCAACAAAACGCCGCTATGGCGCGTTATCGAAACCATTAATGAGGCTTATGATTCGCACATTGTTATTGCAGACAAACGTTTGAGTAATTTGCCTTTAACGGGTACGTTTAAAAAGGAATCGGTTAACAAGTTCTTACAACTATTACTCCTTACCACTCCGGATATTAGAATGGAGAATGTGGGTGATAATATTATTCTAAAAAGTAAATAAAAGCCAGGCTATTAATTTGATAGATTTTTACAAACGAAACTGCAAGCCATAAGTGAACCCTGTATCCAAAACGATCTTGTTTCCGTTATCAAAATGCTGGTTAATTACCCAACCCGAAGTTTTTAGCTGATGATCTCCCGGAGAATGGGCCAGGTTTAGCGTTGGGCCAATGAATAGCCGGAAATGATGATAAAGGATATAGGTGGGTAGGAATTTTAAGGAATTAATACTCGTCTTTGAATCATTAAAATTGGTTCCATTCTGGTTAATATATTCCACGTCAAAGCCAAATTGTTTTTTTCTGAAGGTGTGCACGCCAAAACCCAGATCTAGGCCGTTGAGCGAACTGGCATTATTGTATTCGTAACCAACCAGTCCATATAGGGTACGACCACCCGAGCGAAACTCTAAATGCAGGGTTGAAGCATTGTCGGCGCTAATAGCAATACTCTTATCACCATTTTTAACCAGGTTAAGCACCCCAAGTGTATAGTCGCTGCTATCTGCAATATTGATCAGGCCTATCTGGAAACCTTTTACCTTTTTCGCCATGTTTATAATACCCGCTATTTGCGTGCCGGCAACGGTATTGCTTCTATTGACTACATCCGAAATCTGAAACCCACGCGAACTATCGGCGAAGTTCCCTACAAGGGTGATCTGCACGCCCGACTTAAAGTTGTGCGTAATATTGACTATACCCGAAGCCTGCAGACCCGAGGCATTGTTTACCACATGGTTATATAACCCAGCCAGTTGTACCCCTTTAAAATTTCTGCCTACGAAATTGAATAGTGTTGCTGCCTGGAAGTACTTTACATCGCTTCGGTCAATATTAAAGCCGCCCGATAATTCTACACCGTCTATCCCGGCCGTATAACCACCAATAAGGTTGATGGATACATGGTTGATCACCTGGCTATTAAACATACCGTGCGAGCTTAGCCCTGGTGTAAGAGATATTTGGTAGGGGCTATATTGAAATAAGCCACCCAAATTCATATCCTGTATGGTTTGTTTAGACGATACAAATAGCCGACTTAGGCCGCTGCGCTTTTTCGTTTTGTTCTGATCGGCAGTGGGGTCATATTTATATCTTTTTTCTTTAAAGGTTGAGTTAACAATAACATCCTGAAGTAGGTATAGGGAAGTATCCCTGTAATTGTCTTTAGATGCAGTTAAGATGTACTGCGCATCAGTCTTTTTGAGCCTTAGTTCAAAATTGCCCTGACCATCTGTGAGGGTAGAGGTTGAGAAGCGTTTTTCATAAACGCTAACCCCGGCAATATTCTGATTGGTTTGCTGATCAATCACATGGCCTTTAACAACCACCTGGTCAATTTGGCCCCGGTCAGCATCGGCAACTATAGAAAACCTGCCGGGGGCATGCCTTATTACAATGTAACCCGGTACTTCTTTAAACTCATAATTATTGCCAAAAAGATCGTTTAAAAAACTATCAAGCCTACCGTTATAGGGCTTAACAGAAACCACACTATCTGCATGTACATACTGATTATTGTAAACAAAGCTGAAATTGCTTTTATGGGCTACTTTATCTAGCAGGCTGCCCAATTTCAACCTTTCGGGCCTGGCAATGCTTACTTGCTGCATCAGGTTACTCTGGGCATAGGTTTTTAAGCTACATAAAAGTAGAAATGGTAATAGGAGTACTTGAAGGATTAGCTTTTGGGTGGAGTTCAAAAATGTAATGCTAAAGTTATCGGAGTTAATGCAGAATGGTTATTGGCAATCTTTCAGGCATGGGTGCAAATATAAAAGTATAATTAAGCATCTTGTGGTTTTGCCTTACATAACAAAAGGCCAATAACTACTCTCTATTAAAAGAACAGTTATTGACCCGGTTTTTTAGTATCAGACGTCCTGATTATATCTTCGTTTTTTTATTTAAGTATTTTTTTCTTGCTGCTTACAGTTTGCGCGCTAAAATAACCTAAGCACCCACCTGTTATATTTGAAGTTGGCGTGGCTGGCGCTGCCTGGTCAGAATTATAGAAGGCAATATTTTCTGCTTCTGATAAAAAAGTGTTGGCTCCTTTATCTGTCGCTACGAGGCTAACGTTAACTAAATCATTTTTTTTGATCGCACCGGTATCCAGCACCACGTCGGTGTTAATGTATTTACCATTAGAGAGGCGGTCATCAAAAGTTTGGAACCGTTTTACCTTTACACCATTTACCTGTACCGAGAACTTATAATAGTTAGTATAGGCAGCGGGATCTTGAAAATGCACGACAGGTTGTATCAGATTCTTAACAATGGTATAATCAAAAGTAATGGAATCAAGCGCTACAGGATAAGGCATTGTTGATGTAGAAGTATACGTTTTACCATCCAGCAAAACTGTAAGCTGATAGGTACTGCCGGGTTTACCAACTATGCTATGTGTGGTATAATTTCCTGTCGAGGTTTCTGTCAATACATCATTTACACCAGCAGTTTGATCTGTAATCGTTACTGTTGCACCCGAAACACCCGGATAGGTATTATCAGCATAAAAATCTACGGATTTAGAAATGGTTACATGATAGGGACCGGCAGTATCGCTTACCGCCCCTTCGATAACCAATTGCGGCGGCGAATTAACCAACGGAGGCTCTATTGTTTTAGTGCAGGAATAAACCGCAATAGTAAGTGCAATTAATGTTATAATGGATTTGATATTTTTCATTTTCATTAGAATTTAAAGTTATAGGTAACAGCGGGTACCGTTTTAAAAAGCGTAGTCTGTAAAACCTGTGTTTTGTTTGTATTCTTCGGGTCTGTTTGAAATTCGATGGTATAAGGATTGGCCTGACCGTAGGCATTGTAGAGCGAGAAAGTCCAGCTGCTTTCATACTTAGCTGTTTTTTTGGCAATTAGGGTTGCTCCGAGATCGAGGCGCTGGTAGGCAGGCATGCGGCTGCTGTTGCGTTCACTGTAATAATACACCGGTGCTCCATCAACGCTGAATTTTTGCGATGGCCAGGTAACAGCGTTGCCCGTATTATAAACAAAATCGGCCGAGAAAGTCCATTTTTTGCTGGCCTGATACATGCCCACTAATGAGATGTGATGGGTTTGGTCCTGAGTTGCCGGATAGTAATTGCCGTCGTTAATCCCGGCTATTTTCCGTTCGGTACGTGATAGGGTATAGCTTAGCCAGCCTGTAAACCGGCCGGTTTTCTTTTTAAAAAAGGTTTCCCAGCCATAAGCCCGGCCATCGCCATAAAGTAAATCAGCTTCTATATTTTCATTTCCTATTAAATCTGCCCCATTTTTATAATCGATCTGGTTTTGGAGCTTCTTATAATACAACTCGGTAGAAAATTCATATGCGCCTTGATGGAAAGTTCGGTAGTAACCGGTCGAAATCTGGTCGGCTATTTCGGGTTTAATATTGTTACTGCTTGGCAGATAAACGCTTGTTGATGAAAAGGACGAATTGCTCAGCAAGTGGATATTCTGCACGTTCCTATCGTATGAAAGTTTAACCGAGCTCTGCTCATTCAGTTGGTAGCTTGCTGCTATACGCGGTTCGGGTGTGAAGTAAGATTTAACAATCTGGCCGCTATTATAATGGCTGCTATCAGCTTTATTGCCATTTTGATCATAAGTATAAAATGTACCTGGGCCTAGTACGTTAAGTTCGCTTAAGCGCAACCCGTAAGTGATCTTTAACTTATTTGAGGCATTCCATTCATCGGATAGATAAAGTGCACTTTCGACAGAATGCTTGTTTTGTAAAGAAATATCGTTGTAGCTCGATGCTTCGGAAGATACTGCGTTACCCGGCTGGGTTAAATGGAAAGTACTTTCGAAACCGAAACTTAATTTATTTGCCGTGTTGAGGTAATAGTTAAAATCTTGTTTAAAATGGAAATCCTTGATAGCAGAAGTGACTTTTACATCGTTGCTGTTATCCAGGATATGTACATTATAATTGTATTTACTGTAGATAAGCGAGGTGTTAGAGAATAACTTACCGCTGAAAATATGGTTCAGCCTTAAAGTACCAGTCATGTTTCCATAGTCTAGGCCAAAAAGATCTTTTATCGACATTACATCCTTGCCAAAATAGCCCGACAAAAAGATCTTATTATTATCATCTATCTGGTAGTTGGCTTTCAGGTTAAGGTCATAAAAGTAAAGTTTGCTGTGTTTTACCGTGGTGTCTTTGGCAAAGCCGGTAAACAAGTCAGCATAACTTCACCTGGCGCTCATAATAAACGACCCTTTATGGTCAAATAAAGGGCCTTGTACCGTAAGGCGTGACGCAATAAGCCCGATGCCGCCGCTTACTCCAAGCTTTTGGTTATTTCCATCATTCATCTGGATATCTTCGACAGAAGAAAGACGGCCGCCATAATTGGCTGGCATGCCTGCTTTGTAGATAGAAATGTCTTTAATAGCATCGGAGTTAAAAACCGAAAAGAAGCCAAATACGTGAGATGCATTATAAACAGTTGCTTCATCCAGCAGCATCAGGTTTTGATCAGAACCACCACCCCTTACAAAGAAACCAGCATTACCATCACCCGCTGAAACAATACCCGGTAGCAGTTGGATCGTTTTTAAAATATCCTTTTCGCCCATCAAAACGGGCACATCTTTAACCTCGTTAATAGTGAGGCGTTGCACGCCCGGAGGAAGGTTTAAAATGTTTTTGCTTTTAGATGAGCTGCTTTTAACAACAACTTCTTTTAGCTGGTTTTGCCCAGAACTGAGGTTGGCGTTATGCAATATATTTTTGCTCAGCTGAATTTTTACGGTATCGGTAACATAACCGGTATAAGTAGTCAGCATGGTGTAATTGCCCTCTGGCAAGGCTATTGAATAAAAACCATAGCTATTGGTGGTGATTCCTTTGCCGGGTAACTCCAGGAAGCTAACGGTTGCAGCGGGCAGGATTTCGCCGTTTGTTTTATCTTTAATTGTGCCAGAAATGGTAAAGGTTTTTTTGCTTTGAGCCTGTACCAGGCAGGGGAGGACTAGTAGTAGGTAGAAAAGAAACTGATTTAATTTTTTCATGTGTAGTTTGGGTGCCGAAGCAGATTGGGAATATAAAATCGTGTTTTGTGCTTGTTGACAGGATGACACACGTTTTAAGTTTTACCCTGATGCCAGTTTGTTTTTTTTCTGTTACCAGGAAATTCGAAGCAACCCGGGAATCGTTTGAAGAATCGAACCAATTGGGAAATGGAGAAAGAAATGGGTAAATGAAGACTAAAACAACATATACAAACAAACCCCCTGATGATGAGTCAGAGGGTTTGGGTAAATGGGTATTTAAAGTCCTTTAATTAAAAGAGTGCCTGAACTCCATTGGCGAGAGGCTGGTTTTGGTTTTGAAGAGCTTACTGAAAGATTGTAAATGTTCAAACCCCAGCTCGTAAGCAATCTCGCTGATCGAAAGATTGGTGGTTGATAGTTTTTCTTTGGCCAACTCGATCAGCTTGTTATGCAGATGCTGCTGAGTACTTTGGCCGGTTAATGATTTAAGCAAGCCGCTTAAATAACCTGGCGAAATATTTAAGGCTTCGGCTATATGAGTAACGCTGGGCAGGCCTTGTTTAGCCAAAACACCGCTGTTGAAATAGCTCGAAAGGTAATCTTCCAGCCGGGTCAGTATTTCGTGGTTGGCTATTTTGCGGGTGATGAACTGGCGCTGGTAAAATCTTTCTGAATAGGTTAGTAACAGTTCGAGCTGTGCGATGATCACATCCTGGCTAAAGCGGTCGATATTGGCGTTATATTCCTGCTCAATTTGATTTGCAATGGCAGTAAGCATGGTTTCTTCTTTGTCAGAAAGGTAGAGCGCCTCATAAACCGAATAATTGAAGTATTCGTATTGTTTGATGGTTTTAGCCAGCGGAGTATTCCACAAAAAATCCGGATGGATCAAGATTATCCAGCCTTCGGGCCGGTGCAAAATGTTTCCTTTTTCGATGTCCATACCAAAAACCTGGCCGGGTGACATAAAGAAAAGTACGCCTTCATCAAAATCGCTGGCCTGTTGGCCGTATTTAAATTTGGCATTCTTCATCCTTTTCAGTGAGATCGAATAAAAGTCATAAGTTATACTGAACGAACTTTCGGCCAGGGGCCTGTTAAAGTCTTCCATATGTATCAGGCTGATCAACGGGTGCGCGGGCTTCGGCAGGCCAGCCGCCCGGTGATATTCTGTGATTGTACTGAAACGAAAAAGCTGGTGATTGTTCATCGACATAAACTTAATTACTTTTATGATAGGCTTCTGCAAATTCTTTGGCAAAATCGGCTAGTTTAACCTTGCCCATTTTAGGGCGGTTACTATGGAAATTTTTCAGGGTTTTACCACTGTGCATGGCAGCTTGCATTTCTACCAAAGTTTCGGCCAGTTTTTCTGGTAGCTTGGCCATTTTTAAGCCCTGTAACATTTCTTTGTCAGAGAGGAGTACCCATTTTAACCAAGGTTTACCTACAGCAGTTCCAATTATTTTTGCAGCCTGGTTACAGGTCATTTCCTCGCTCCCCACATACCTGATCGTTTTTTTATCAGGATTTAATAATAATTCCTCTGCCACTGCATCTGCAATATCTTTCGGTGAAACGAAGATAATTCGATCCTCGCCGCCATAATTTCCCATCAATAGGCCGGTCTTTCCGCTGAGCAAAGCACTTAGACCCGAATAACGTAGCGTCAGGAATTTGCCGATGAACCCTTTGCCTTTAATCAGGTCCATAGACTGGAAGAAGTTAGTATAAAACGAACCAGGGCGCATTACGGTAACAGAAGCATCCAGGCCATTAAACTCGTCCTCAAGATTTTCTCCTTTAATCAAGTCTGCCGCCCAACCGCTCATTAACACTACTCGTTTGGTTTTTGCCGCTGTTAAAGCTTGCGCGTAGTTCTGCGCCATTTGGCGTAAATAGGCACCCAGATCGGGTTCAGTAAAGCTTAGCGGAATCATGGTGTAAACCGCATCCGCACCTGTAAAAGTATCGGTAAGGAAAGCAACATCGGCAATGGAGCCAATGGCTGCAATGGCACCTAACGCTTCAATGGCCTCCTGTTTTTTAGGATCGCTGCTTACCACGGTCACGGCATGCCCTTGTGCAATTAAAATTTCTGTCAGCGGTTTGCTGATGTTCCCTAAAGAACCGGTTACAATAATCTTCATTGTTTTTATTGGTTATAAACGCCGTTTTCGATATCAGCCAGTAAGGTTGATTGGGTAGGGTGCCAGTCCAAATTTTCTTGTGTCAATTGGCTTGATGCGGGGCAATCAATAGCAGCCATTTGTGTAAACCAGCCAAAATGTTCGGCAGCGGCTTTGGGCGATATGGAAACTACCGGGATGTTCAACTGTTTGCCTATAGCTTCGGCAATGGATTTGACTGTTATGGCCTCTTCTGCAGAAGCATGGTAACGGGCCCGTGGAGTTGCGTTTTCTAATGCCAGCCTAAATAAATGAGCGGCATCTAAACGGTGCACCGCATTCCAACGATTGAGCCCTTCGCCTATATAAGCCGAAACGCCTTTTTCGCGGGCGGTATTCATTAGGATAGGTATAAAGCCATGTTTATCGTCATCGCCATGCACCGACGGTGATAAACGCAGAGCAGCTGCACGTACACCTAGTTCAGCTACCGCATCGGCTGTTTGCTCAGAGGCGCGTGGCCATGCCGGGTTAAGCGGAGGCGTAATATCTTCAGTGGCTAAGCTTCCCGGACTTACCAACGCGGTTCCAGAGGTTACAATAAAAGGACGATTGGAACCTGCCAATACCTCGCCAATAGTTTCGATTGCCTTTTTATCTACCTCGCAAACTTCTGCGAAACGGCTAAAGTCATGAATAAACCCGGCGTGGATCACTCCGTCCGACTGGGCAGCCCCGCTTCTTAAGCTATCCAGATCTTCTAAATCACCCAGGTGAACTTTTGCACCTGCTTCGGCCAATTTTTGGGCTGATGCTTCTGAACGGGCCAGCCCCAAAACCTGGTGGCCGGCTCCTAACAATTCCTTTACAATGGCGGTGCCAATAAAGCCGGTTGCTCCGGTAACAAATACTTTCATGTTGATCTCTTTTTTGATGGTACAAAGAACCCAAGTTTGCATCAAAAAGATTTATCCAAATCTGCTTTTGGTTTAGCCGAATCAGCTATATAGTGATAGTCAATATTATTTTGGGGGGCGGCAACAAAATTTTAAAAATACGCCGATTATGGACAGAGATTAATAATCGGCACACCAACTTAGGAAGGTAGTGTACAGCAGGTTTACGAGCTGGATCTAACTAAAATTAATAGAAATTTATTTGAATGTTATAGATGATCAATAAGCAGCTGACTAAAGTATTTAGATTATAGTTTGCTAAACTAACTACCTTCCGTAACAAAGGAAACTTTATCTGGCTCTTTCAACAGTTCAGCGATCACAGCTTTAACAATCTTGCTTCGAGTTTGAGACGATTGTTTAGGGTTAACTATATAAATCAGCAATACCTCCACCCAATTGTTTTCGTGTATTCTGAAATTCACATACGGGAATTCTTTAATTTCAATGTCCTCGACCAAAATTTCGGAAATCTGATCGCGCATATCTTCTATGTTTTCTTTAGTTTTTTCGTCAAGTTGATGTAAACAGGCTTTGCGTACGGCTTGTTCTACCCAATTCAAGTCGCTTTTAAAGGTGATGTAAAAAGAAACTTCATTCCATACTAACGGAACCTTTTGCCAGGAATAATTATAAACCTGATTCTGGAAAATCAGACTATTGGGGAAGCGGATCAGCCTACCGCTTGGTAGATCACTACTCATTAGATTTCCTGCAAATTCCCACAACGTGGTATCTAAAAAATTAATCTCTACTACGTCGCCATGAAAACTCCCGACTTGAACCCGGTCTCCAACTTTAAAAGGACCTCTCATGACAATATAAAACCAACCGATTAAAGATGCGATAGGTGTTTGTAGGGCGAAGCCGAGCAACAAAGATATCAAACCCAATGAGACAGCTGCTGTATACCAGTTGGCGTTTAAAAATGAAATAAAAATAAAGATGATCACTATAAAAGTAATCAGTCTGGTAAACTGGATAAGATTGTATATTAAGCCTTTATCCAGCGAACCTTTGGCAATCTGACTTTGAACAACCCTGGAAACTATTAATATTCCGAAGCTGAAAGCCCCGGCAAACAAGATGTTATCGATAGTATGATGATAGTTTCCGATAAAGTCGAATGCTTTTAGCCGAATTAGGAAGGTTGCAATTACACAGATAACTGCTGCTATAATATATGCACTAATCTTTGACTTTCTAACATCCTCGTTATGTAGCTTCTTAATAACTGCTTTTTGTTCAGGTGTCGGTTCCTGATCTTTGATTTCCATTTTTGGCTTATATTGGATTAATAGTAGTTAAGTATTCTAATTTGGTTGATATTAAAGTTTTTACGAAATAATAGGTTGATCAGTTTTATTAAACGTAAGTACACATATAAGGATTTGGATTTTTTCGATCAAGAAAAACGCCGTAAACTTAATATTTACAGTGTTTTTCTTGTGGAACCGGACATATTTAGCTTCAATTTTTTTGGTAAGACTGGAAAGTTCTTTTTAACGAGCGAAGCTACAACTGTAAATCTTGTCCCCTTTCAAGATCTGAAAGTCACTTTTAAAACAGACGCTGTAACCAAACGCATCAATGAATTTGATATTATAGACGATAAAAGGCAACACCCATTTATTGCTGATGTTGAAACCAATTATAGTAATTTTGCCAAAAAGCCGGAATACGTATTTGATTACAATAATGAGATTCAGTTGCCAAACACTTTATCAATAAAACAAAATTTCTTTTACCAAGGGCAGAATCGATTTGGAGGAGGATTGCATTTGAAAAAGTGAATCGATTTTATGGCCTCAATTATACTAACGACGTGGTAAAGATATGCTTATAGAAGTAGACAAGATGCTACCCAGTCAGGCGACGTAATCTTAGATATGCCACAGTTTGCCTATGTGTGGAATTTTATGAACTACTATCAAAACGTTCTGAGGATATTGGCGACCCCGTCCCGGTTCTTCCATATACCATTAACCAATATAATAGTGGTTGATTACAAAGGTTCATTTAAGATCCTTATTGACCTTTGACTTCATTAGTAATGCTCTCTTTAAACGCCTGCACAAAAGCATTTTTTAAGAAACCTACAAATGCTGCCCAACCACTGGTCTTGGGATCTTTGATGTTACCTTTGATCGGTATCACAGTGGCGATTTTCTTTGTCTTAGGGTTTTGAACCGCCTTTGCAAATAACCCGATTACCGCCTTTTTGACTACCCGCAAAACGCCGCCTTTCTTCTTAATATCCTTTTTCACATTTAGCACCTTAAGGTTTTTGATAAAAGGCTTTACAAAACCATTGAGCTGGCCATCAGTCATTTTTAACTTGCTAAACACATCCAGATCACCACGTTCAATATCAAATTTGACGTTCGCTTCCAAAAAACCGTTTAAAGCCAATAGATTCACGCTCGTTAATTCCAGCCCCAGGTCGAAATCCGGGATCTCTTTCAGCACATTAACCTTCATTTTTGACCTTAAATGGCCGCCACCAATGGAGGTGCCCGTTAGCGTTACTTCTGAAGGCAATGGATCATTGGTCTTTTGCAAGTTAGCCAGGTTGAGTGCTGTGAGTTGCAATTGTTCAATATGCAGGTTTACATTTGGTTTTTTTACAAAATCCAGATAGGCGAAGCGCCCATTATTGATTTGTAATTTATTAACAGTAATCGGCATTAAGGCCTTTACCGTTTTAGTCCAGCTTTCTCTGGAAGGTTCTTTCGATATATCTTCGGTAGCCAGGATGTGAATACTGGGTTCATCCGCGATCACTTCTCCAACCAACCTGCCTTTGAACAGTGCCACCCACGCCAAGGAAAGGTCTGTGTGACGGATCTCCAGGAAAGGATATTTGGCAGGATCAGTTTTCTTTTTCAGCATTAAGCCTCTGATCACGTAGGCACCACGAAGCAAATAGATATCAATATCCTCCACATGGCCGGCGTAGCCCGGCAATTCATTCAGCTTTTTATTAACGTAATTCTTTACCATACCTGGTAAAGACAGGCGGACCACAAATATCGCCAGCGCCAAAATCACGATCACGATATAGGCCAGGTTGGTTTTTTGAATAAAAGTTTTTAGTCCGGCCGTTTTCATGCGTTCTGTATGAGTTTATATAACTATGCGACAGGGCTTTTGTGTGGCCTGTCCTTTAAATTAAGCGGCCTGCCATTTTTATATACAAAAATGGGCAATACCGTCATTTAAATAAAGCTGATAACACATGGTATATGTTTGTATAGCAGGAGGGTCTACTTACTTAAATATAATTAACATGAGATCATTATTGTACATCATTGCCGTTGTTCTGATTATAGGTTGGGCCATTGGCACATTCGCTTACGCGGTAGGCAGTTTGATACACATCTTACTGGTTATTGCCATTATATCTTTAGTGCTGGGTTTTCTCCGTAGAGATACTGCGGTATAAACAAAATTTAGCTATAAGCCCGGTCTATAGATCGGGCTTTATACGTAAGCAATGAAATTATTAAAGAACACAAAGGTACCTTGTGGGTAGAAAGCCAGGAGGGTAAAGGATCAGTTTTTAGTTTTACCATTCCAATAACCCGTTAATAATATGAGCAAAATACTGATTTGTGATGATGAACAGGAAATATTGGATATTACCCGCTTGATCCTGGAAGATTCGGGTTATGAAGTTTTGGCAATCATTGACAGCGGTTCCGTTGGTGCTCTTATAGAAAAAGAGAAACCGGATGTGCTACTTATTGATTTATGGATGCCTGGCCTGTCTGGCGATCAGGTTGTCAGGGAGCTTCGCAAAAACGAAGAGATCAAAGATCTTCCTATTGTAGTTATTTCAGCAAGTAAAGATGGAAAAGAGATTGTTATGCCGCCGGTGCCGATGATTTCCTGGAAAAGCCTTATGATATAGATGCTTTGATCGGTATCGTGGAAAAACAATTGAACTAACCAGCAACCAAGCCGCGTTATGAAGTTAAGTTATATTTACAGCTTTTCAGTTAACTTACCGGAAGTGTAAACTTAAAATTGCTTCCTTTCCCGGGTTCACTTTCTACCCAAATCTTACCGTTATGCCTGTTAATAATTTCCGCACATAGGTAAAGGCCAATGCCAAAACCTGCAATCTTCTCAGTCTCCTTACTTTCTACCCTGTAGTGGGGAAGAAATAGTTTTTCAATGTCGGCCGGGGCTACTCCAAGACCCTGATCTTTGACATTCACCTCTACATGGTTATCGCTTAAGGAGCAACCTATTTCAATTTCCGCATTTTTATCAGAATATTTCGCAGCATTGCTCAGCAGGTTTACCAGAACCTGTTCTATTTTTTCACGGTCAGCATTAACATTTACTGAAGCGCAGGAGGATATGGCAATGGGATGAGTTGAAGTAATAAATAAGGTCTCTTCTACCACTTCTTTAATTAATAAATCCAGTTGGAAATTATTCTTATTCAGATGGATCTTACCAGCTTCGGCACTTGATAAATTTAGCAGGCTATTGATCATGTTCAGCATTTTCCTAACCTGCTTGTCCACTTTTGACAATGCCCCGATGGAAAAATTGTCCTTCTGCTTTTTAGCCCAGTTATTTAACATCTGCACATAGGCTTTGAGCGCAGTAAGCGGTGTTTTCAGCTCGTGGCTAACCATGCCGATAAATTTACTCCGCCGTAGATCACTTTGTTTCTGCTCCGTAATGTCCATGATAATCCCGGAAAAATAGCTGTCGCTTACAGTCGAACTACTGAATCCGCCGGTTACACTCAGCCATCGTTGTTTCTGATCAGAAACAACGATGACAGGGTATTCAATGTAAAGCGAGCTTTTTTTGTTAAAAGCGTTTTCAATAGCTTGCACAACAGATCTTCTGTACTTGTCTGCGACTTTCAACATCGCATCCTCAAAAGACATATCTTCTTCGGGCAAAAAGCCAAAAAGCTCTTTAGTACGTTTGGAAGGTAAGAATTTCAAGGTTGATGGGTCCATGATCCATATACCAACGTTGGCAGACTCAAGGGCAATCCCGGCCATGTCTTCAAGTGGAGGTTCTATAGAGCGTGATGCTATATTCTTTTCCGGAAGTGTGCTCTCGCCTGTGTCCTTATTCATTATCAATCATGATGCACAAATTCAAGATAAAAGTACCTTTTTTTTACTGATATATAGCTTTTAATCATCGGATATATTGTCCGGTGTCCTATCCTGAGGGATTGGGAGACACCACTCGTTAAGATTGTATTTTTATTAGATTGTTGCTTTACCGTCAGTAATGATTTCTTAAATAAAAAAAAGTTCCTATAAGTCTGATCGTAGTATCAATCTTAATAGCCTATTTCTTGCTTTTATTAATAATTTTATAAATATCTAACCTTCTGTCTTTAAGGTTTCTGACTGCCCCAAAGCTGTGAAGCTCTTTTAACAAATCCACATCAACATCTGCAATTAGTGTTGTTTCCGTATTAGGGGTGGCTTCCGCTTTGATGCCATTACTTGGGAATGAAAAATCAGATGGGGTGAAAACGGCTGACTGGGCATATTGTATGTCCATATTATGTACTTTAGGTAGGTTACCAACGCTGCCGGCTATCGCTACATAACATTCATTTTCAATAGCTCTGGCCTGTGCGCAGCTTCTAACCCGGGTATAGCCGTTTTGGGTGTCGGTCATAAAAGGTACAAAAAGAATTTGCATCCCTTGTTCTGCCAAAAGGCGGGGCAGTTCCGGAAACTCCACATCGTAACAAATTAATATCCCGATTTTACCGCAATCCGTATCATAGGTAGTAATTTGATCTCCGCCTACCATTCCCCATGCACTTTGTTCAGCCGGTGTTAAGTGAATTTTGCGGTACATTTCATAAGAACCGTCTCTGCGGCAAAGGTAGCCCACATTTTGCAGTACGCCGTTTTCCAGATAAGGCATGCTACCCGTTATAATATTAATGTTATAACTAATAGCGTACTCCATAAATTTGTCGCGCAACGGAATAGTAAAATTGGCTATTTCCCGCATGGCTTCAGCTCCGCTCATGTGATTATAGGCTGTCATTAATGGCGCATTAAACAGTTCAGGGAACAAGACAAAATCACTTTGATAATCGCTGATCACGTCTACGAAAAACTCAATCTGTTCGCACAAAGATTCCATGTTCTCGAAGGGACGCATTTGCCATTGTACCAATCCTAACCTTATAATCGATTTTTTAGAATTAATATGTGCAGCTTCTTCATTATAGTAAATATTGTTCCATTCCAGTAGTGAAGCATATTCCAGCGACTGGGTATCCCCCGGTAAATAGCCTTTTAAGATCTTCCGTACGTGAAAATCATTAGCTAATTGAAATGATAAAGTAGGATCGTGTATTTCTTTGCCTTTTACTTTTTCCAGGTATGCTTTAGGCGTAAGCTTGTCGGCATAGTCTTTATATTTAGGGATACGTCCCCCAGCAATTATCGCCCGCAGATTATGCCTTTCACATATTTCTTTCCGCGCATCATATAATCTTCTGCCGATACGCATCCCCCGATGGTCGGGATGTACGAAAAAGTCTATACCATATAATACATCTCCATCTTCGTCATGAGTCGAAAAACTGTAGTTACCGGTTATTTGAGCATAAGTATGATTATCACCAAATTTGTCATAATCCACAATCAGCGAGAGTGCACAGCCGGCAATCGCACCGTTGACTAAAATGCAGATCTGTCCTTCGGGGAATATTTCAACAAGTTGAGTAATATGCTTCTCATCCCAGAAGGAAGCACCTTCCCATTCCGAATAAGCTTCGATCATCGAAGCTTTTAAGCCTAAATAATCATCTTTTGTCAGCGTTCGTAATTCTATCTTAAGATCTTCGTTTTTAATTTCTTTTTCCATTTGTATAATTAGCCGATCTGCAACAACAAATTTGAGTGCAGACCAGAATTTAAAGTAAAAAAAAAGCATCCTCCAATAAGGAGAATGCCCACAATAATATTTATAGGTATTAAGCTATTTGTACATTTACTGCGTTAGGGCCTTTGCGGCCTTCTTCTACATCAAAACTAACAACGCTGTTTTCGCGAATGTTGTCAATCAGGCCTGTAGAGTGAACAAAAATCTCGCTTCCACCATTGCTTGGTGTAATAAACCCGAATCCTTTTGTTTCATTAAAAAATTTTACCGTTCCTTGTTGCATTATATTGATATTAATAAGTTGACAATGTAAGGATAAATAATGGCTTATTTACTTTTGGTGAAAATATTTAACACTTATTTAAAACTAGGTGTGGATTTCAAATTTAGTTTAAAAACAAAATAATCCTGTATTCGCGGCATTTACAATTAGAAGATTAAAGTTGTTTTCCGAGTTACACCTTGCTTACTAATTCCATGATTAGAGAAAAAATCTCTTAAAAAATAATTGCTCTATCACGTTTATGACATTTTTGATGCGCTATTTTTCTTAAACTCGCTTGGGGTGCAGCCATATTTCGATTTAAATACAGTGGAAAAGTAATTTGGATTAGAAAATCCTACCATGTACGTGATCTCTGCTATGGTATAGCTTTCATTATTTAAAAGGTATTTGGCCTTTTTTAATCTTCTATTTATAATATAGTCTGTTATAGAACAACCTAACAATGCCTTTACTTTTCGGTATAACTGTACGCGGGATATTCCTAATAAATTGCAAATATCATCTACATTAAATTGATCGTTTGATAGATTTTGCTCCACAATGCCTGCAAAATCATTGATGAATTTTTTATCAAGGCTTTTTGCAATCGGCAACTTTTCGGCAGGGCTTATATCGCTGGTGAAGTGTTCTTTAAGTTTTACCCTGTTCTTAATCAGGTTTTGAACGCTGGCTAATAAAAAGTCGAAGTTAAATGGTTTGGTGATATAAAGATCGGCCATGGCATTAATGCCCGAGATCTGTTGTTCGATTGTGTTTTGAGCAGTTAATAAAACTACAGGAATATGTGATGTCCTGAAATCAGTTTTCAATTTTTCGCACAAACTTTTGCCCGATAGCTCAGGTAGTACTACATCGGAGATAATTAAATCGGGGACGCGCTCGAAGGCGTCTTTCAGTGCACGGGCACCATTAGTTGCAGTATAGACTTCATAATAGGTATTGAATTTCTCTTTTAAATAATGCAACAGATCTTCGTTATCCTCTACCAGTAAAATACTGTAATCCTGATGCTCCCTAAGGGTGTGTGCATTGATATTAGGTGATATCTTTTCAAGATCGGCATGGTAGACGGCCAGATTTTCATCAATTTCATGAGTCAAAATCGTTTGTTCGCGCTTCTCTTCATCACTTAAATGATTTTCACCAAGTAGCAGGGATACTATAAATGTAGTGCCTTTCCATTGCTCACTTTTAATCTTGATTTCGCCATGATGCAGTTTAATGATTTCTTTTGCTAATGAAAGCCCTATGCCCGAACCCATAGATGGAACATGGTCGGCCTGATAAAACTGGTCGAAAACCATATTGGCTTCCTGGGGGGTAAGGCCAATACCATTATCCTGTACCTCAACGGTTACCGTATCATTCAGTTTATATAATTTAACACTTACTTTCCCAGGTGAGGTGCTAAATTTGATGGCGTTGGCCAGAAGATTATAAAATACCTTATCAAGCATGGTCGCATCAAACCAAACTTTAAGATTTTTTTCAACGCTCACCATGCTTAGGTTAATATTTAATTTTTCGGCGTGCTGGCAAAAGCTTTCCACGATGTTTCTCAGGTAGCCTACCAAATCATTTTCAGACGCTTTTATCTGCTGTTTATCGTATTCTATTTTTCGATAATCTAAGAGCTGATTTACCAATGCCAATAAACGATAGGCATTTTGCCGGATGATCTGAATGTTTTTTCCGGCTGCTGCCACTACATTGTCCTGTTTAAGTATATCATCTAAAGGCGATATCATTAAGGTAAGGGGAGTTCTAAATTCATGCGAAATATTAGTGAAAAAATTAAGCCTGGCTTCGGTAGCCGTTTCTGCCTTCACAGACATTTCCATTAATTGATTGCGCTGCGCTAAGATCTCATCATTTTTAGCTTCCAGACTCTTATTCGTCTTTCGATTTTCCATCAACCAATAAAAGGCAAGGCCTCCAAATATAATGGCCAATACCAGGGTAATTACAATAATATTTAAAACCAACTGTTGGCTGTTGTAAATAGATTCCTGCTCTTCTAACAATGATTTTTGTTGCTCTATGTCTTTTTGCTGGCTGTTAATGCGATTCCATTGCATTTTCATTAACTGAACGTTGGTGGAATCTATTACAAGCGACTGCAAAATATTTTCGCGTTGGAAAGGCTCTTTATTAAGGATATGAAAGGCTGTATTAATCGCCTCTTTTCCTCCAGTAGGATAAAGCAAGCTGGCATTCAATAATTTGTCGTCAACCATTTGTAAGCCACCACCAGTGCCAGGCAAAGCATCAACACCTATAACTCTAATTTTTTGAGGTAAGTTTAGGCTATTTATAACCTGCCTGGCACCAGATGCCATTACATCATTATGTGCAAAAATGGTATTCACGCTGTTTAGCTGCTCTTTAATAGTTAATAGTTGCGCTGCCGCATGGTTTTTAAGCCAGTCCCCATAAATTTTATTGACAACGGTTACATTGGCAAACTTCCCGATACCATCATTAAATCCACGGTCCCTTTCTATGGCGGGAGAAGAGCCAGGCAGGCCCATTATTTCGATCAGGTTTACCTTCCCTGTACTCGTGGAGCCAATATACTGGCCCGCCATTTTTCCCAACTGATAGTTATCAGCACCTACATAAGCTGTGTATAAGGGAGAGGCTGTTTTTCTGTCTATTACGATAACAGGTATCCCGCTATTGTAGGCTTGTTCAACAATAGCTGTAAGTGGTTTTGCTTCATTAGGTGATATGATAAGCAAGTCGATCCCTTGGTGCAGCATCTGTTGCACCTGGTTTATTTGTTTGCTGCTATTGCCGGCTGCGTCGCGATAAATGAAATCTGCACCAGGATGCAATGACAGTTCCATTTTCATTTCGTCGAGCATGGTTTTACGCCACAGGTCAGAACCAACGCATTGTGAAAAGCCAATGGTATAGGCTGATTTCCTTTTCTCTTTACAACTGCTAATTGTTAGAAGAAAAAACAGGCAGGCTATACCGATATAATAACTAAATAATGAAGTTCTGACACGCATGAATATAATGCCCCTTTGGGGTTAATAATTGGTGATTTTTAAAAAGACTGACTCTCGGAAAGAGGTTTATAAATCAAATTTAGGCATAAAGAAATCAGTAATACAAATGCAGCGGGTCGGTTGATCAAACACAGTCGTTAATTAAGTAACATAATAAAAGATAGCAGGTAACAAAAACGAAGATGCATAGCTACGGTATCGATGAATTTGAAATTTATTTACTGATTTACAGTGAGTTAAGATAAGGTTCGACTTTTGTAGATTATTGGCACAAATTTAATGCTGCCGCTTTTAAGATTGGTATACTTTGCGTTCCTGTTAACCAATTAACACCAATACACTTTATGAGAAAAAATTCCGTCCTGGCTTGGTCCATGGTCGTAGCCCTTGGTGGCTTCTTATTTGGCTTCGACACTGCTGTGATCTCAGGTGCCGAAAAGTCGATCCAACAGTTTTGGAACCTGTCTGTATTTGCACATGGGCTTACCATATCTATAGCCTTAATAGGTACCGTTATAGGGTCGTTATTAGGATCGAAGCCATCCGACAAATTTGGTAGAAAAAATACACTTTACTTCGTAGCTATTGCTTATCTGTTATCTTCATTAGGCACCTCACTTACAGATAATTGGTATATTTTTCTGGCTTTTCGTTTTTTAGGAGGGCTAGGTGTTGGCGCTTCATCGGTGACAGCTCCGATTTACATATCTGAAGTTTCACCCGCTGATAAACGGGGGCAGCTTGTCGGGTTGTTTCAATTTAACGTGGTCTTAGGTATCCTGGTATCCTACTTATCGAATTACCTGATTAGCCAAACCGGTGAAAATTCGTGGCGGTTAATGTTGGGTGTACAGGCTATACCAGCATTAATTTTCCTGATACTGATTCGCTTCATTCCCGAAAGCCCGCGTTGGCTGATCTTGAAAAAGGAGGCCTATGACAAAGCCACTCAAATTTTAAAAATTATCAACCCCTTAAATTATGAGAGCGAATTTACGGCTATCCGTAATTCGGGCCTCGAAAGTGACAATAACCATAATGAAAGCCTTTTCTCCGGCAAATTCAAAACTCCGGTTATTCTGGCTGTGCTATTCGCTTTCTTTAACCAGGTATCAGGCATCAATGCAATCATTTATTATGCGCCCCGTATTTTTGAAATGGCGGGTTTGGGCGCTCACTCATCACTATTATCAACGGTGGGTATTGGTGTGATCAACTTTATATTTACGCTTCTGGCTATCAATATTATTGATAAAGTAGGCCGCCGAATGCTGATGCTTATTGGCTCATTTGGTCTCATCACGTCGCTTGCACTGGTGGCGTTTACATTTTATTCAGGTCATTTCAGCGGCTTTGCCATCCCAATCTACATGATGATTTTTATTGCCTTTTTCGCTTTCTCACAAGGTGCGGTTATCTGGGTATTTATTTCGGAGATTTTTCCTAACGAGGTGCGTGCCAAGGGGCAAACCTTAGGTAGTTCTACACATTGGGTAATGGCAGCCATAATAGCCTTTGGCTTTCCGTACCTGGCAGAATCTTTAGGGGGGGCAATAACCTTCTTTTTCTTTGCTTCGATGATGGTCTTGCAACTCATTTTCGTTTGGCGCTTTATGCCCGAAACCAAAGGCAAATCATTAGAACAGATAGGAACGAATATCATACTTCACTAGTCAAATAAATATGAATACTAACAACGCTACACCAGCTGTTTGCTATGGCGAAATTTTATGGGATGTATTGCCAGATGGGCCGCAACCAGGGGGTGCACCGCTTAACGTTGCTTATCATCTAAATAAGTTAGGTGTTAATACAGGTATTGTGAGCCGTGTCGGTTATGATCAAAATGGCAGAAAGTTGGAGCAGTTGATGGATCAATGGGGCATTGACAAACAGCTGTTACAGCACGATGCCGCGCATCCAACAAGCGAGGTAATTGCCAAAATGAATAACGGCAATGAGGTATCCTACGAAATTGTTTTCCCGGTTGCATGGGATTTTATTGACGAGGCTGATCAAATCAAAAATTTCCTGAAACCACAAACTTATTTTGTATTCGGTAGCCTGGCTTCGCGTAACCCTACCACAAGGGATACACTATTTGAATTACTGGAAGGTGACATGCTTAAAGTGTTCGACATTAACCTGCGACCACCATTTATCAGCAGAGATTTGCTAAGTACATTACTAGAAAAGGCCGATATCGTAAAGTTTAACCAGGCCGAACTGGAAATGGTTCAATCGTTTTTTAACGGTTCTTTCTGGAACGAGGCCGAACAGATCAAGTTTATACAGGATCGCTTTAATGTAAGCGAAATTATAGTGACCAAAGGCGAGTTTGGCGCATCTTACTATAACCATAACAAAGCTTATCACGTAGCCGGTCGCGAAGTAAAAGTGGTTGATACCATAGGCAGCGGAGATGCTTTTTTGGCGGCATTTATTGCTAATCACTATGCCAAGGCCTCGTCATTAACTACCCTTAAAAATGCTATTGCGATGGGTGCATTTATAGCAACAAAGAAGGGTGGATGTCCAGAGTACACCCTGCCCGAATTTCAGGGATTTAAACAATCCATTTTTTAATAAACCAATCAATAAACCAATTAATATGAGAAAACTATTACTTTTTTGTTTCGGACTGTTGCTAGTAACATCCGAAATATTTGCACAATCCAGGACTGTCTCCGGGACGGTCACAGATAAGGCATCTAACCCGCTGGAAGCAGTTACAGTAACCATTCTGGAAACCCAGAAATCTGTTTTAACAAACCTGAAGGGGGCATTTAAAATAGAGGCCGCCAATGGTCAAACCATTAAATTTTCTTATGTAGGTGCCGAGCCTGCTACATTTAAGGTAGGTACATCAACAGAAAATATCAAGATCCAACTTGATCTTAGCAAGAATTCCCTGAATGAAGTGGTGGTTACAGGCTATACCGCAGAGCGTAAGAAAGACCTTACCGGTGCAGTTACGGTGGTAAATGTAAGTGATATAAAAGATATCCCGGAAGGCAACCCGATGAAGGCTCTGCAAGGTCGCGTGCCGGGGTTAAACATCATCAGCAATGGTTCGCCAAACGGCGCGGTAGTTGTAAGGTTACGTGGGACTACAACGCTTAATAATAACGACCCGCTGTATGTAATTGATGGTATCCCCACACAACGGGGTTTACAGGAAATTAACCAGGATGATATTGAATCGATACAGGTTTTAAGAGATGCTTCATCAGCCAGTATTTATGGATCAAGAGCTGCAGCAGGTGTAATTATTGTAACCACTAAAAAAGGTAAAAAAGGCGTAAAACGGATTGATCTGGATGCCTCAACCTCGCTACAATTTTACACCAGCAAATTACAGCCGTTAAATGCAGAGCAACATGGACAGGCCTACTGGCAGGCTGCTGTTAATGATGGCAGTGACCCTAATTTAAATGGCATTTATACCTACGATTGGAATAAGAACTTTAACAACCCGGTGTTAAATAAGGTAATTATACCAACCTATATTGATGCAGCCCATACTATGCCTGCAGCCAATACTAATTGGTTTAATGAAATTTCTCAGCCATCTGTGGTACAGTCTTATAACCTTAGCATTTCAAATGGCACAGAAAATGGTAATTCGCTTTTTTCTTTAGGCTATTACGATAATAAAGGGATCATCAAGGAAACAGGTGACCAAAAAATTACAGCACGCTTCAATTCTGACTATAATTTCTTTAATAACCGATTAAAGATTGGCGAAACGTTCAACGCCACTTATATGAAAGATCCGATACTGCCGACAGGCGACATCACCATGCTTTCTTTAATTGAAAATCCAATTATACCTGTACATACCGTATCGGGAGGATGGGGAGGCCCGGTTGCTGGTATGGATGACCGCGATAACCCGGTACGGTTGATCAATGACAATAAGCAAAATGTAAACAGTTTTGGCCGGGTGTTCGGTAACGCTTATCTCGACTTTGCCATTTTACCCAACCTGCATGTTAAATCAACTTTCTCGGCAGATTTTGTAGGTAATTATTTTAGGGCTCTGCAAGTACCTTATGTTGCGGGTTTCTTGTCAAACCCGGATAATAAGGTAACGCAATCTACAGACTATGCCGTAACGCTAACCTGGCAAAACCAGTTAACTTATGATTTGCATTTTGGTAAGCATAACCTAAACTTCTTATTAGGAGAAGAAAATATTAAAGATAAATACCAAAACTTTAATGCAAATGCACAAGGCCTGGCTTTGAGCAATATTGATTATGCTTACCTATCGGCAGGTACCAAAAATGTGATTGCCGCAGGCGGCGGAAGTGGCGATGCATTAATGTCGTTTTTTGGAAAAGCTAACTATACTTTTAATGATAAATATCTGGCCTCATTTACCATCAGGCGCGATGGCTCATCTAAATTTGGTGCTGATAACAGATATGCTGTTTTTCCGGCCGCATCGGTGGGATGGAGAATAACACAGGAAAGCTTTATGCGGGCGATCCCAGCCATCTCTGACCTGAAATTAAGGTACGGATGGGGACAAACCGGTAATCAAAACATCGCCAATAATGCTACATACTCACTGTACCAATCCATCTACGGTACCGACCCAACATGGGATGCTGATCATGGCAGCGCGTATGATATTACAGGCAAAGGAACAGGTACATTACCATCGGGTTTTACCTCGATACAAACTGGTAATCCTAACCTTAAATGGGAAACTACAACGCAAAACGATATCGGCTTAGATTTTGGTTTGTTTGATAATAAGCTAACCGGATCATTCGATTATTTTACTAAAAACACAACCAATATTTTGATCAGCCCGCCATACCTTGCCGTGCTTGGCGAAGGAGGAAATGAATGGCTGAACGGTGCCTCGATGAAGAATAAGGGTTTTGAAGCATTGGTAAGCTATAATAATAAAATAGGCCGTGATTTTAATATCAGTTTAACAGGCAATATCGCGGCATACCGTAATAAAGTCACTTATTTACCTTCTGATGTTTTAACCGGTTATCCTGGTAACGGCACTACCGAAACTGTATTAGGCCGGTCCATCAATTCAGAATTTGGTTGGGTTGCCGATGGTTTGTTCACCACCCAGGATCAGGTTAATAACTCCGCCACGCAGCCAGGTAAAGGCTTAGGCCGTATCCGCTATGCCGACTTGAATGGCGACGGCGTTATCAATGATCTTGATCGTAAGTTTTTAGGCACTTCAGATCCTGATTTTACCTATGGATTAAATACCTCTGTCAGTTATAAACATTGGGATCTTAGCTTCTTTTTCCAAGGTGTAAAAGGTGGATTAGTATATAATAATTATAAGTACCTAACCGATTTTACTTCACTGGCACCAGGTTCTAACTGGGGTAACCGGGTTTTAGATGCCTGGACGCCGAATAATCCCAACTCGAAAATTCCGGCTCTGACCTTAGTCGACCGCAATAATGAAGGAAGGTATTCATCTTATTTCCTGGAGAGCGGATCTTATCTGAAACTGAGAAATGTGCAGATTGCTTATGACCTTAAGAGTGTGTTTAAGAAAGTTAAATTTCAACGGGCAAAAGTTTATATACAGGCCAGTAATCTGCTGAAATTTAAGAGCTCATCCTATACCGGCCCTGACCCTGAAAACTTTAACAACGTTTATCCTATCCCGGTTATTACCACTATAGGTATCAATTTATCTTACTAATACCAAACCTACAATTATGAAAAGTTTTAAATATATAGCAGCCATTGTAGCATGCATAATGGTCGCCTCCTGCAAAAAATACCTGAATGAAACACCGCAGGCCGTGGTTTCGGCGGCAGACTTAAATTCGGCAACTAATACTGATGCTATGGTTATAGCAGCTTACTCGTCTTTGGGCAATGATCATTATACTTATCCGTTTAGCAGCATGTGGGCATATGGCAGTATCCGTAGCGGCGACGCTTACAAAGGCGGCGGTGGCCCCGGTGATGTGGCCGAGTTTAATCAATACGAAACGTTTTCTTTAAACAGGGTTGATAACGGCAGTACAGATGCCACCTGGTACAACCTATATGTTGGCGTTGCAAGGGCTAATACGGCGCTAAATCTCATTAATCAGTTGCCGGCTTCTGGGTACCCCAATAAAACACAAAGACAAGCCGAAGTGAGGTTTTTAAGGGGCCATTTTTATTTTTTGTTAAAGGTTTTGTTTAAACGAATCCCCTATATCGATGAAAATATCCCGAAAACAAGTTATGATACCGTATCAAACAGAAGTTATTCAAATGATGCTTTGTGGACCAAGATTGCCAATGACTTTAAATTTGCTGCCGACAATCTGCCGGTGACACAATCTGATTTGGGGAGGGCTACCAAAGGAGCGGCACAAGCTTACCTGGCTAAAACCTTACTTTACCAGGCGTACAATCAGGATGATAATAATAACGTAACCGCGATTGATAAAAATAAACTTGCATTGGTAAACAGTTATTGTGATAGTGTAATCAACTCCGGTAAATACTCGCTCGATGCTGATTACGCAAACAACTTCTTGTCTCAGTTTGAAAATTCAGGCGAATCTGTATTTTCTATCCAGTATTCCCTTAATGATGGTACACCTCAAGGGCGTGTTGACTTAGGCCATGTTTTAAACTACCCGATGAATGTAGAATATGGATGCTGCGGTTTCCATTCTCCAAGCAATAATATGGTCAATGCCTATAAAACAGATAATAATGGTTTGCCGCAAATCACCACCTACAACAATACAGATGTGGTGTCGACTAATACATATGCTAGCAATACTTTCGATCCAAGACTGGATCATACAGTTGCCATACCCGGTCACCCTTATAAATATCAAACTAATTTGGTTTATCAGGGTTCGTGGGCACGTGAGCCACAGTCTTACGGTAATTTATTAAGTATGAAAGAAGCCGTTGCCTATACAGATCCTACTTTTAAGCGACTGCCGCCGTTTATGTCGAGTGCTAAAAATTGGGAAATTATCCGCTATGCAGATGTGTTATTAATGAAAGCCGAAGCGCTGATTGAAATGGGTCAAGAGCAACAGGCGTTGCCATTAATTAACCAGGTTAGGCAGCGTGCTTTAAATAGTACGGGTTTATTAAAGCAAGCCAATGGGGCTTTTACATCTAATTATAAAATGGACATTTACAAGCCTGGAGTAAATTGCACCTGGACAAATGATTATGCCCGCCAGGCTATGAGATTTGAGCGAAGATTGGAGTTTGCCATGGAAGGCTACCGCTTTTTTGACCTGGTGCGCTGGGGTATCGCGGCAGATTATTTGAATGCTTATTTTGCGGTTGAGAAGGGGCGTACACCACATTTAAGTGATGCACTGTTTACCAAAAACCGGGATGAGTATTTGCCAATCCCGTTAAATCAAATCAACTTTAGCAAGGGTTTATATAAACAAAATGCGGGTTGGTAATTGTGCTGGTGCTGTAATTATTTTATAATTTGAAAGAATAATCATGAGACTATTAAAATGTATTTTATTCGCCACGATAATGTGTCCCGGTTTGGGGGCTGGCTTGCGGGCACAAACCGTTGATCAAAAAGTGTATCAGGAGCAGTACCGTTCTCAAGTGCATTTTTCGCCAAAAGAACATTGGATGAACGATCCGAACGGGATGGTGTATTACAACGGTATTTACCATCTTTTTTACCAGTATTTCCCTGGTGGAACTACCTGGGGGCCGATGCACTGGGGCCATGCCGAAAGTAAAGACTTAATGCATTGGAAAGAACAGCCCATTGCATTATATCCCGATTCTTTGGGTTATATATTTTCTGGGAGCGCGGTGGTTGATGTTCATAACACTTCCGGATTTGGAAAGAATGGAGTAGTTCCCTTGGTCGCTATATTTACAAGTCATGATCCTAAAAGCGAAAAAGCCGGGACAAATAATTTCCAGAATCAAAGTATTGCCTACAGTCTTGACGAAGGAAAAACCTGGATTAAATATGCAGGTAATCCGGTTGTGAAAAATCCCGGTATCAGGGATTTTCGGGACCCTAAAGTAAGGTGGTATGAAAGTGAAAAGAAATGGATAATGACACTGGCGACTAAAGACCGGATAACCTTCTTTTCATCGCCAGATTTAAAAGCCTGGAAAAAGGAAAGTGAGTTTGGATTGGATAGGGGCGCACACGGCGGTGTTTGGGAGTGCCCTGATCTGTTCCCGCTTCAATTGAATGGTAAAACGTATTGGGTGTTGCTGGTTAGCATCAATCCGGGTGGCCCCAACAATGGGTCTGCCACGCAGTATTTTATCGGGCAGTTTAACGGGCATCAGTTTGTAGAAAGTGGCGCAGGGAAAGAAACAAAATGGATAGATTACGGCCCCGACGATTATGCAGGGGTTACCTGGTCTAATACCGGAGACCGAACCTTGTTTTTGGGTTGGATGAGTAACTGGATGTACGCTGGGCAGGTGCCGACCGAGAAATGGCGCAATGCCATGACTATACCACGGGTGCTTGGTTTAAAGCAGGTGAATGATGATCTATATTTAACTTCTAATCCTGCAGTTGAGCTAAAAAAGCTCACTTTATCGCCAATTGAAGGCAAGTTGATTGTAAATAAAAAGTTGCCTGCTCAATATATCTTAAAATTTAAGACGGTTAATACTAAAAACTGGTCAGTTGAATTGGGCAATAACACAGGCGAAAAGTTAGTATTGGGCTATGATCAAGCTTCAAATCGATACTATATTGATCGTACCTCGTCTGGCACGATCGCCTTTAACCCAGAATTTGCAAAAAGGACCTATGCTCCGCGTTTAACTAAAGATCACTCGTCAAATATAGAATTGGTTGTGGATGCAAGTTCTATCGAACTATTTGCAGATAACGGACTGACCGTAATGACTAGCCTATTCTTTCCGCACAGTCCATACAATAGCTACAGAATCAAATCGGAAAAAGATCTTGTGGTTAAGAATATTCAATTATTGCCAATGGTTTCGGCATGGAAGTAATATATTAAAGAAAAAACCTGTTGAGATTGGGTTGATTAATCAAGGCGCCTTCTATTTTTAGAGGCGCCTTACTTGTATTTCTAAATTGAAGCTGTTTAGTATAGTAAAGAAAGGGCGTTTTATCACAAAAATTAAAACAAAATAATGAAACCCGCATTAAAGCTTTACATTGAAAAATGTTTAAACACTTGTTCAGTGTAAACGAGATGATGTATTGCTTTCTGTATTTGAAACATTTATACTATTAATAATGCGGCCATTTGGTAAAAGGAAAGAGGTCCTTAATTTAATCCTGAGCAAGACTTTTTTTACCGGTAAAAAGGGGAGGGTCGCGTTTTATAACAGATATGTTCTGCCATTTTTCTTTTTAAATTTTATTCTATACTTTTTAATCTATAAAAATACAGCTTATAATAGCGAAACTATTGTCCCGTCTGTAACTGCAATAACGTCCATCTTTTTTTCGTTTTTTTTATTGCTTAAGCTATCCATAGCGGAGCGTAAAAAAACGGTAGCCGAATCAAAGAGTGAGGTTGACCGGGCCAGGTTTAACAAAATATATAACTGTGGCATGATTGGGCTATGGATTACCAATATGGATGGTGTTGTAAGTCAGGCGAATGATACATTTCTTGATATGATTGGTTATAGCCAATCGGATCTGGAAGAAGGTTTGATCAATTGGCGTGAGCTTACGGCTCCCGGATACGAAGAAGTAACCGAACGCGCAATCCAACAGTTGAAGACTGTTGGGACAAGCCAACCTTTCGAAAAAGAATACATTTGCAAAGATGGGCGGCGGATTACAGTAATGCTGGGATCTGCAATGCTGCAATATGCCGATGCGCACGAAATTGTTGCTTACACTCTGGATATCACTAATGCCAAAACTGCATTGAAGCGCGAAGCAGCGCTTAACGAACAGATTTTGCAGCAGCAAGAAGAAATGATGCGTGTTTTTATGTCTGCGCCAGCATCTATCCTTATTCGCAAAGGCCCGGATCTGAAACTGACTTTTGCGAATAATCAGGCCTTGGCGCAAATGAGTTTACAAGACCCGAGTATTATCGGTAAAACGATGGAAGAGTCTTTAGCTCAAATGAATACTTCTTTTAGTCCGGATATTTTTAAACAAGTTTACCAGACCGGAAAACCTTTTAGTGGTAAATCTTTTCATATTAAACATGACAGGCAGGGTACAGGTGAGCAGATAGATACCTGGTATGACTTTGTTTTGGAGCCCATTTTTAATCTGGAAGGGGAGGTTGATGGCGTAGTTACCTTTTCTTTCGAAGTGACAGATCTGGTTAGGGCCAACCAGGAGCAAAAATGTGCCCAGGAAGCGCTAAAGGCAAGTGAAGAACATTTCAAAGCTCTCGCAAACACAAACTCGTTGCTGATTTGGCAAACTAATCAGCATTGTCAGATGACTTATGTCAATGATACCTGGCTTGCCTATGCAGGTATTAATGCCGAGCAGGTTGGTGAGTATACGTGGATAGAGAATGTTCACCCGGAGGATAGGTCACGGGCTGAACAACAATTTAATGAAGCTTTCGAGAAGCAAGAAATTGTACATTCAAAATATCGTTTTAAAGATTGCAGGACGGGAGAATACCGATGGATGCTTGATAATGCCCATCCTGTATTTAATCCCAATTTTAAAGGTTATATCGGCAGTATGACCGATATCCACGAGCAGGAACTGGCGCAGATTTCAACAAATATGCTGATGCAAAAAAAAGATGAATTTTTGGGTATTGCCAGTCATGAGCTCAAAACGCCGATTACCAGTATGAAGGCATCTTTTCAGGTATTGAAGAATGGATTTAAAGATGAAAGCAAGGAAGTTAAGACCTTGGTCCCTATAATAGAACTGGCGAACCGGCAAGTAAACAAACTTGCCCATATTGTAGATGATTTACTGGATGTAACTAAAATTCAGTCTGGTAAAATGCGGTTGAACAAAACCACGTATGATTTCGGAGAATCACTGCATGATTGTTTACAGGAAATACGGCACCAAAGCCCCAAACACATGCTCTTCACCGAAAATGAGGTGCCAGTATTAATATATGCGGATCGAACAAGGATAGAACAAGTCATTATTAATTTATTGTCTAATGCGGTTAAATATTCCCCAAAAAAAGAACCGGTTCGTATTTCTGTTAAAAAAGAAAATAATGAGGTCTTATTTTCTGTCATTGATAGTGGAATTGGCATTCCAGCTGATAAACAGTCTTTTATTTTTGACCGTTTTTTCAGGGTGCATGAATCTTCAAAATTATTTTCCGGCTTAGGTTTGGGTTTGTTTATTTCTGCCGAGATTGTTAAACAACATCAGGGTTCAATAGGAATGAAAAGTACAGAAGGAAAAGGTTCCGTGTTTTGGTTTAAATTGCCTTTAAACTATCCAGGTGTTTGATAATTCGGGAAAAGTGAGTTTACCATAATCACAGCATATTGCTGGATATTTGAACGCTTGATGAATAACGGCTTTACAGGATTAATCGTGCCCAGGCATCAAGCAACTAAAACCGGGTAGTTCAAGAACCATTTTTTATAAGATCCATAACGATCCTAAAGCAAATAAAAGTGCTACCGTCATAATTAAGCACCCAAGTTTCAGAAATGTCCAGGCATTGACTGTTTGCCCTTCCCGCCGTAGTGCAACCAACCACAGAATAGTGGCGAGAGAACCAGTAATTGAAAGGTTTGGGCCAAGGTCAACACCTATTAACACAGCGCTTTTAATCAGTTCTGGCACCTGGCCTTGTACCACATTACCTGCAATTAAACCTACCGGTAAATTATTCATGACGTTACAGGCAAAGGCGACAATTAAACCGCTGCTCCAGGCGGTTGCTGCTACAGAGTGTGAGGCATGTTCATGTAAAACATTGGTTAAGGTTTGAACAAGCCCGGTTTTATTCAAGGCTTCAACAATTACAAATAACCCCGCAACCAACGGCAGAACGGCCCATGAAACACCTTTGATAACTGCTATAGGATTCTTTTTAGCACGAATAATAACGATTGCTGATGTCAATATGCCAGTGATGGCTGTTGGCAAACCTAATTGAACGTTAAATGCAGAGGCGATCAATAAAATAATAGCCGTTATTCCAATACCGATCATCGCAGTACTACCTCCCTGAGAAAGCTTAGGGATGGATATGTCGGATTCTATTTTTTCCTTTAAGTCTTTGCGCTGGGTAAACCTTAGCATAACATAAGTGGCCACAATGGCGAATACAGATGGTAAAATATAATGCTGCAACCAGAGCAATAATGCTGGCATGTGGCTTCCGTAGATTACTAAATTGGCGGGGTTGGATATCGGCAATACAAAAGAAGCAGCATTGGCAATAAATGCGCAGATCAATAAATATGGTAAGGGGTTTTTTACCTTAGCTGCTTTTACCGCCGCCGCTACGGCTGGGGTTAAAACCACGGCTGTAGCATCATTAGACAAAAACGTGGTTACGATCACGCCAACCATGTAAATAAGCAAGAAAAGGCGGTTAGCTGAACCTTTCGCCATTCTGGTGGCATGAGCGGCCAGCCAATCGAATAACTTTTCTTCGCGGGCCGTTTCTGCAAGTAACATCATACCGGTTAAGAACATATAAACATCCGTGCCATTACTAATCCCAGCCCAACCTTCGGCTATTGAGATTAGGCCGAATGCCAGCAAAATTACAGCTCCCGACACCGCCCAAATGGCTTCTGTTATTTTGAAAGGGCGAACAATAACACATGCTATGGCTAAGAAAGAAATAATCCAGATAGAAAGGTGATTCATAAATAATTCGACGGCAAATTAGTCAATTGGGTTTTAATGAAGTATCGCAAGCCGCTTTTAATATTTTTGAAAATAACAGCCAAAGCAGTATAGAAACAGTAGCAAAGCTACCTAAAATTAAAAACGTGGCATTGTAACCGGCACCCTGTGCGATCCATCCGCCTATGGCAGGGCTTAATGAAGCACCCAAACCTTGCACCGTCATCACTGCACCCTGACCGATATTAACCCTTCCGGTGCCATTCAAAATATGGGCGACCAAGCCAGGCACGGCCACACTTTGCAGGCCCGCACCAATACCATCTAAAATTTGTACCGGGTATAAACCGGTATGGTTAATCATATGCGCAGCGATAAACCCTCGGATAGGCAGCGCTAAAAAGGATATAAGTAGCACCAGCCAATAGCCGCTTTTTTCGGCCATGCGCATGGCGATAAGCGAAACACCTACCATCACCACTTGAGCAATGATAATGGTCAGGGCTACAAACATCATTGGGTTACCTTGATTTTTTGTAGCAGCAGCCAAGCCATATAAGGGTAACATTGCACCATTTCCTAAATGAAAGCAAGCCAGCACTGCAGCCAATATGAGCAGTGGTTTACAGTGCAGCAACACCTTAAATCCGCTTGCCTTTTCATCCCTGTTTGAATTTTTCATTCCCCGCGCTGCCCGATCGTCAATTGCTTTAGCCGGAATCATTAACACTGATATAATGGATAGTACACCAAAGAGCGCCGCCAGGTAAAATACAGCAGGCATCCCGAATTTCATCCCGAGGTAACCAGACAAAGCTGCACCGACTACGTTACCTGCATGATTGTAAGCCTGATTATATCCGTTTTGTCGGTTGAACCCCGCTTGCCTAACAATACCTAAAGTAATACCGATAACAGCGGGACCAATGGCCGAACCGGCGATTGCAGTGGCCACCTGTGATATACTGACCAGCCAGAAATTTTGGGAAACTAAAATGATAGCAGATGCCAAGATGGTAAATATTCCGGGTATTACTACGTATAATTTTTTGCGATTAGTTGCATCTATCAAAGCACCTGCAGGCGCAGTCATTAACATTCCGGCAACCCCGCCTATGGTCATGACAGTTCCTATAGGGCCGCTCTTCCAGCCGTGCGCCAATAGGAATATACCCAAAAACGGGCCAATTCCCGCCTGCATATCCGCCATGAAGAAATTAAGCGCCTCTAGAGGCCGCACTATCTTCCGGTGGGTTAGCGTTTGGAGTTTCTTTGAAGTCATGTCGTCAATTAACAGGTTTTATTACCTAATGTTTTACCCGCATTACTTATATACTGCTGGCTTCCAAGGCTATAATTCATGAAATATGTTTGTAAGATTAATAATTTGTACCCGATCTTAATTTATGCTATATTGTATTATTTTTATATTTATAGTACTTAATTGTATTATATTTGATTTTAAAATTAAAATAACTCCGGTTCCTCCAGATACTCAATGTTAAAGTCAGATCTTATTGATAATAATATTCTTAGTGGAAAATCTTCTGTAGCGGTAATCGGCTCGGGATTTTCTGGTTTAAGCGCAGCCGCCTATTTAGCCAAAGCAGGATACAGTGTTAATGTCTTTGAAAAAAATAGTGAAACAGGAGGGCGCGCCAGGCAATTAGTTAGTGATGGTTATATTTTCGATATGGGGCCAAGCTGGTACTGGATGCCCGAAGTATTCGAAAACTTCTTCAATGATTTTGGTTACCAGGCTTCAGATTTTTATGAACTGGAACAGCTTGATCCCGGATTTACTGTCGTTTTTGGCAAACAGAATGTGATGAACGTTCCGGCAGACTATAGTGCTTTAGAAGAACTGTTTGAATCAATCGAAGCCGGGAGCGCGAAACAATTGAATCTTTTTTTAGAAGAAGCTGCTTATAAGTATCGCAAGGGTATGAACAAACTGGTTTATAAGCCAGGCCTGTCTTTAATGGAGTTTGCAGATTGGGAGCTGATTAAGGGCGTATTTAAATTACAGGTATTTACCTCTTTCACTAAACACATTCGGCGTTTTTTCAAAGATCAGCGACTGATAACTTTAATGGAATTTCCGGTGCTTTTTTTGGGTGCAATGCCCGAAGATACACCCGCTCTTTATAGCCTGATGAATTATGCCGGGCTGAAACTCGGTACCTGGTATCCTAAAGGCGGCTTTAGTAAAGTGATTGAAGCCATGCAAAAAGTATGCGAAGCACAGGGAGTTGTTTTTCATACTGATTCACCAGTTAGCCATTTTCACGTCGCAGGTAATCATATCGACTATATTACTACAAATCACACAGACAGACATTATGATGGCGTTATCGCTTCAGCAGATTATCACCATGTAGAGCAACAATTGCTCGATCCCGCTTTTAGAAATTATGATGCGGAATATTGGAGCAGGCGGGTGATGGCACCCTCCAGCCTGATTTTTTACTTAGGCGTAGCTTGTAAAATCGAAAAACTGGAACATCATACTTTGTTTTTCGACGCCGACCTGAAATTGCATGCTACAGAAATATATAAAGATCCTAAATGGCCGACGAAACCGCTTTTCTACGTTTGCTGCCCCTCAAAATCAGATGATAGCGTAGCGCCCGAAGGGCATGAAAATTTATTCATACTCATGCCGCTTGCTCCCGGTATAGAAGATACCGTGGAGTTGAGAGAAGAATATTTCAAACAAATAATGGAACGACTTGAGGATTATGCCGGCGTGCGGATCAGGGCTGTGCTCGACTATAAGAAAAGTTATTGCGTAAGGGATTTTAAAGCAGATTATAATTCTTTTAAAGGGAATGCTTATGGCTTAGCGAATACTTTAATGCAAACTGCGCACCTCAAGCCCTCTATCAAAAATAGAAAGGTTAAAAACCTTTTTTACGCGGGTCAGCTTACTGTACCTGGGCCGGGAGTACCGCCTTCCATCATTTCGGGTAAAGTTTCCGCTCAATTGTTAATCCAATACCTCAATCATAAATGAAAGAAAGATTCGATACTTTATCTGCTACGTGCAGCAGGGAAACAACGAGGCTTTACAGTACCAGTTTTTCCTTGGGGATACTCTTTTTTAACAAAGAAATACGCCATCCTATACATGCGATCTATGGCTTTGTCAGGTTGGCCGATGAGATCGTGGATAGTTTTCATGATTACCCTAAATCGCTCATGCTGGCTGAATTAAAAGCAGATACCTTCAGGGCTATTGAACGCGGGATCAGTATTAACCCGGTGATCAATTCATTTCAGCAAGTCGTTAATCAATTTGGTATACAGCACCATCTGATCACGCAGTTTTTAAACAGTATGGAAATGGATTTGGGAGAGCAGAATTATACTTCTGAAAAATATGAAGAATATATTATGGGTTCGGCACAGGTAGTGGGCCTGATGTGTTTGCATGTATTTACCAAAGGCAATAAACAAGAATTTGAGCGATTAAAAATACCGGCCATGAAATTAGGTTCAGCATTCCAAAAAGTAAATTTTCTTCGGGACGTTAATGCGGACTATCAGGAATTAAATCGCACCTATTTTCCAGACGTGAACCTATCTGCGTTCTCTGATGAAGATAAGCGGGCTATAGAAGAAGATATTTTGAAAGAATTGAACGAAGCCTTGAGCGGGATCAGGCAATTGCCGCGTTCGTGCCGTAAAGGGGTATACCTTGCTTACGTATATTATAAACAGCTTTATCGAAAGATTTCTAGAGTGCCTGCCGAAAAGGTGATGTCAGAAAGGATACGGGTATCAAACGGGCACAAATTTTATTTAATGTTTGATTCATTAATCAGATATAAATTGAATGTGTTGTAAGCCTTTATTATGGGTACTTTAAGTCGAAATAGATGATTACTAACTATTTATCCCCGGTAGCTATGATCAAACCGAGGAATTAAAACAACTAAAAAATTGAAAGAAAGTGTAATGTTGGTAAATGCCGACGGGCAGGGGATAGGTACCATGGATAAGATGGCAGCCCATCGAAAAGGTATGCTACACCGCGCCTTTTCTGTATTTATATTTAATACCAAAGGCCAATTGCTGCTTCAGCAACGTGCATCAGATAAATACCATTCCGGTGGACTTTGGACCAATACCTGTTGCAGCCATCCAAAGTTGGGCGAAATAACGGCTGATGCTGCTCATCGCCGTTTACAAGAGGAAATGGGGATGGATTGTGATCTGACCGAATTGTTTCAATTCACTTATCGACATGAGTTTGAGAACGGGCTGATTGAAAATGAATACGACCATGTATTTGTGGGTATCAGTGATCAACAGCCTTTGCCTAATCCTGCTGAAGTAGCCGATTTTAAATATATGGAAACCGATGTTCTGATTTTTGAACTGGCTGAACAGCTGGAGCTATATACCCCCTGGTTTAAAATATGCCTGGAACAATTATTAGAAATGTATTCTCAAATGATTTGAACATGATTCTGCTCATTAACATTACTATCGTTTTGGCGGCTTTTACCGGTATGGAGAGTGTGGCCTGGTTAACGCATAACATTATGCATGGCATTTTTTGGCCCCCTGCACCGGGGCCATCATTTGAAGGAGCATTACGGTTTCATAGAGCGAAACGATCTGTTCTTCCTGATATTCGCCTTGCCGGGTATCGCTTGTCTTGTGAAAGTATACTAACGCAAATAATTTCATGATAAATAATACTGTAAACGACCTAACAACGGCGCATGGGTTAACTGATTTAGAGTACGAGCATTATAACTCTGCCTTTGATACACCACTTCGGCCCGATGCCTTTGAAATGGATGACGATACCAAAGTGGAACTGATTGCCAAACATTTTGCCGGTATCATGGAGGTGCTGGGTATGGATCTGGAGGATGACAGTTTGAAAGACACGCCAAAGCGGGTAGCCAAAATGTACGTAAAGGAAATATTCAGCGGTTTAAACCCCGCGAACAAGCCCAAACCAACCTTATTCAAAAACCAATTTCAATATAAACAGATGCTGGTGGAGCGGAATATCGCCGTGTTCAGCAACTGTGAACATCACTTTGTACCTATTGTAGGTAAAGCCCACGTCGCTTATATCAGCAATGGGCAGGTGATCGGTTTATCAAAGCTGAACAGGATCGTTCAATATTGTTCGCAAAGACCACAGGTGCAGGAAAGGCTGACGATGCAAATTGCCAACATGCTGAAAGAAGCCTTGGGAACCGAGGATGTGGCAGTAATTATCGATGCGCATCACCATTGTGTATCCAGCCGTGGCATCCGGGACGCTGGAAGTACCACGCTTACTGCCGAATACAGTGGCCAGTTTTTAAGTGCGGAAACAAAGAACGAATTTTTAAAATATATCGGATCATGAATTTAGAAGGAAAAAATATCCTGATAGTTGGCGGTAGTTCGGGCATAGGGTTATCTCTCGTTAAATTAATTCATCAGCAAAACGCCAACGTTTATGTGGTATCCAGATCAGCTTCAGAACAATGGCCGGATGATGTTCATTTTTTAAATGCTGATGTAACCGGCAATCTCGACGCGGTAGAAATGTTCTTGCCGCAGCAATTGCATGGGCTGGTTTATTCGGTTGGTAGCATTACCTTAAAGCCCTTTAATAGGTTAACTGTTGATGATTTTTTTAACGACTACCAGCTCAACGTTTTAGGGGCCGTCCGTATGATACAGCAGGCCATCAAGCCAATTAAAAATGCAGCAGGTTCATCTATCGTTTTAATTAGTTCGGTCGCGGCAAAAACAGGGATGCCTTACCATGCCAGTATTGCCGCAGCAAAAGGCGCTGTTGAGGGAATGGCCCTATCGCTGGCTGCTGAACTGTCTGCCCAACAGGTCAGGGTAAATGTGGTAGCGCCATCATTAACGGATACCCCCTTGGCGCAAAACCTCCTCAGTTCTCCCGAAAAACGTGAAGCATCGGCTAAACGGCACCCTTTAGGAAAAATAGGGCGGCCCGAAGATATCAGCCAGCTCATTGCTTTTTTATTGTCAGACGATAGTAGCTGGATGACCGGGCAAGTGATTGGTGTTGATGGCGGCTTAGGAAAATTAAAAACAAACTAAGATGAAAAGTATTAAAAGCGAAGAGATTGCTCAGTTGGAAAAACAATACCGAATAAGCCTGATCAATAGTTTGATTGGGTTTCGTTCGTTAAACCTGCTGGGCACAACAAGCAACGATGGTGTCAGTAATTTATGTATCATCAGTTCTACCTTTCATTTGGGCGCAAACCCGCCGCTGATCGGCTTGGTGATCAGACCCGAACGTGAGCATAATGACACCCTGCGCAATATCAAATTAACAGGGCAGTATACGCTAAATAATGTATTGCCCGAATGGTATATGCAGGCGCATCAAACCAGTGCAAGCTACCCTTCGGGCGTGTCTGAATTTGATGCCTGCCACTTCAAAAAGCAATATATTCATGGTTTCAAAGCGCCGTTTGTTGCAGAATCCAATATATGTATAGGCTTGGAATTGCGAGAGGTGATTGATATGGAAATTAATGGAACAACGCTGGTTATTGGCGAGGTTATCCAAATCTTAACAGAAGACGGATTAATTGGAGTCGATGGAACAGTTGACCATACCAAAGCATCAACGATGACAGTGGCTGGGTTGGATACTTATTTTCTTCCACAGCCAGTTGGGCAATTGGCTTATGCCAAGCCGGAAATTGAACCTCATTTACTGAACCCGGATGTGAATTCCAATGTATAAGTTATGAAAAAAGACGCGGAAGTAATTATCATTGGCGCGGGTATAGCGGGTTTAACTGCGGCTAAAATTTTAAAGGCCGCCGGTAAATCGGTTCTTGTATTGGAGGCCTCTGATGATGTAGGCGGCAGGGTGCGGACAGACGAAGTAAATGGTTTTTTGCTTGATCGTGGCTTTCAGGTATTTTTAACTGCTTATCCCGAAGCAAAACAGCTTTTAGATTATGAAGGCTTGGAACTTTGCAAATTCGATCCCGGTGCGTTGATCCTGAACAGGGAGGGCGTAACTAAAATGGGCGACCCAATGAGGCAGCCCGCTTCATTAGTGAGCACACTATTATCTTCGGCAGCCACATTTGCCGATAAATTGCGAATGCTTAGGTTAAAGCTAAAGTTGGCTGGAAAGAATATAGAGGAAATATTTTCGGGAGAGGAGCTCACAACTACCGAATATCTGAAAAGAGAAGGTTTTAGCGGAACCATTATGAACCAGTTTTTCAGGCCATTCATGACCGGCATTTTTTTGGAAGGGCAGTTAAGTACATCAAGCCGGATGTTTGAATTTGTTTTCAAAATGTTTAGTGAAGGTGATGCAGCTATCCCTGCCAAAGGAATGGGGATGATTCCCAAACAGCTTGCCGAATGTCTGGCTCCACAAGAACTTTTATTTCATCAAAATGTATCTGCGGTAGATGGCGGATTAGTAACAACAGCAGATGGGGCAACTTACCAGGCTAGCTTTGTTTTGATTGCAACTGATCCTTTACGTTCGCCTGTTCGTTATGGTAATTCTGTTATTAAATACCATTCTGTAAGTAATATGTATTTCACAGCCGCAAAAAGGCCGTTTGAAACACCGATGATCGCATTAAATACTTTGCTTGGAAAATTGGTGAATAACATCGCAGTGATGGATTGTATATCAGCTGCCTATTCTAAAAACGGCGACGCGTTAATCTCCCTGTCGCTAATGGGCGAACATTTGTATACGGATCAACATAAGCTACAGGAAAGCGTTATTACTGAGCTTAAATTCTGGTACCCCGATGCTGTTAATTGGAAGCATCTGAAAACGTATCATATTGATTATGCGCTGCCAAATGACGATCACGTAAGTAATGAACCGGATTACAAAGCCACACGCGTAAATGCGCAATGTTTTGCATGCGGTGATTATTTGATGAATGGCTCGATTAATGCAGCTATGAAAACCGGCAGACTGGCCGCTGAGGCTATTATAAATTCAATGCGGTAATGATCAATCATAACTTATATAGCAATGAGCTTTTAGACTGTAAACGGCTGATGGGTGATCCGCAGGCCGATGAGTTTATACAGTATGCATTTGGTGATCCAGTAAAGAAACAGCAATTACAGCAATGGATGGTAGGTAAGGCCAGTGCCGCTCATTTGAATTCTTTACAGACCGCGTTTACTGGTTTTGCTTTTATTGACAAGGCGAAGGATTTACCGGTATGGGCGCAACCACGGTTAATGAAAGCGGGTGCTGTGTTTTTTACCCGTCATTCTGAGATCATCATGAGTTTGCTCGGCTTACTATCATTGCCCTATTGTTATACAGCAGCTAACGGAGCAATGGTACTTTACTTATCCGAGCTGATTCGCAGGCAAACCACCAAAAGGCTATTTGATACCGCTGTTTTTGTTTGGGAAGTGATGGGGCCGGATGCATTTAACAAGGATGGAAATGCTTATGAAGAAATTTTAAAGGTTCGCATTATGCACGCGGCAGTCCGTTATTATACGTTGCAAAGTGGCAAGTGGGACCACAGCTGGGGCTTGCCCATTAATCAGGAAGATATGGCAGGAACTAATCTTTCATTTTCATTGATCGTTATTCGTGGGCTTCGGATGATGGGGTATAGCATAAGCCAGGATGATCAGGCAGCCTTTATGCACATCTGGGCAGTGGTAGGGTATTTGACAGGATTGGATAACGACCTCATCCCTGAAAATTCTAAAATGGCACAGCAACTGGATGCTGCTATTAAACGGCGGCAGTTTTGCGTTTCTGCGCATGGGCAGGAATTAACCAAGTCTTTAACTAATCATATTTTGTCTGTAAACAGAAGCAAAGCTACCGCCAATGATATTTTGGGTTTAATGCGTTATTTGTTGGGTGCAGAAATAGCAGACATGCTTTTAATTAACGCTCCGGAACTACCGGCTTATAAATTAAGGCTGATTAGAGTATTAAATCAGTTAAAAAGTTTTAGGCCTGTTGGCAACAGCAGCACTATTTACAATTCAGCGTATTCAGCCTTTAAAATGCAGAATCCGGAACTAGTTAAAAGAAACTAAATTTGAACGGTGGCGATACTATAACTTATGATAAAATGAAATCATATCAACTCATTCATCAATTAATAAATCTTGTAGAGGAATTGGAAACAGAGAACCAGGGGCAGGACGTTTCTATCCAGGATTTTGCGGGTTTTCTGTTGAGTAAAGTTGGTGAGCCTGCCATAGAATTAAATCACGGCGAGTTGCGACTTGCAAAAAACGAGAGCGAACCATTAAAGATTGCGCAGCAATTGGAAAATAATATCGGGCGATTATTTGTATTCCTAAGCCGATATGCTAAAATCTATATTAAAAAAACTTTAGAGGAAACGCCTTTACAAACTGCTGAGGATTTCACGGCCCTCGCTATATTACGTACCCATGATCATTTATCAAAGAGTGAACTTATTGGTTATAACCTCCAGGAAAAGACTTCAGGAACCGAAGTGATCAGACGATTGATCGCCGCAGGATTGGTAAAACAATGGGACGATATAAAGGATAAAAGAAGTAAACATATCGCCATAACCAAAGAAGGCAAAGAATTGCTTTATAAGGTGTTTCTTGACATGAGCCATGCGAGTAAAATGATTACAGGTGATTTACGAACTGCCGAAAAATTCACTTTGCAATATCTTCTGCAAAGGCTGGAAAACTTTCACCTGGAACACTACAGAAATAAGACTATTACCACCAAAGATGACCTCAAAAATATGGCAGCAGAAATTAATCCGGTACAATAATTTTGACCAACATATTTAAAGTATTGCTCACGGTAACCGTAAAAGTGCATCTTCCTTTAGGTAATGTTACGACACAACAGAATGAGATAAGTAAAATTGCTAAAGACCCTGAGCTGGCCTGTTTCTAATGTACCTTACTGACGTCAACTATGAAAAACATATGGATTAATATTTCATTGAACCTATTTGATTTCAAAAGAGTTGTTTCTGTAATACAGTGGTAGCATTCGATAAGGTAGCACCTCAAGTTCTATCTGCTTCTTGTCGGTTACATCTATTTCATCGAGTAAGAATTTTAAAATCGTTTCTGGAAAGGCGTTATCGGACACATAGTCCCTTTCATTATCGTTCTGTTTTTGCGCAATCACAAAGCCGCCGGTCAACGATTTTATCAAATAAGTAAAATTGGGCTCACTGCTTTTGTAAAAAGGCTTTATTTCGAAAGTGTACGGCGTATAGTCCATGTCAATCCTAAAAACCATATTTGTAGCTGTCTAACAATAACACAATAAATTCTAAATAGCCATCTTATTATGCTATAATGCCATAATTGAATAATTGTTTAATTTGACACAAATTAAATCCCCGTTTAAATTGTGATAATCTGCCAGAGCAGGATTGTTAAAATTTCCCATACTATTTGCCTTAAATCTTACCAAAATAATGCAAGCCTGCGATAACCGCGATCACGATAGCCATAATAGCTGTTATGATGAAAGTTGGTGAAATTTTTTTCCTTACCATTTCTGATTCCCTTATTATTTGCAATAACCAAGTCAAATTGATATCTGAAAGGTTTGCCAGGTACTTATATGTTGTAAAATACGATCGTACGAAGTATTAAATTGTGACTAACCGAATAGAATAAACTAGTAAAAAATTTTTCAGTGGTCAGTTCTGATTTATTTTATCAATCATGTACATGTGTTCTACTTGAGCTGCCATATTTTCAATTTTCCTTTGCTGGATTGAAAATTTAGAGATAAAATGCAAGCTTCCTATATACGTGAGCAGGCTGACCGGAGCTGATATGTTGAGCAACGTTGTAATCCCGTTATGGACATCTAAGAAGAAAAAAAATCCGGATATGAGTATCAGGAAGAAATTACTGATTACATAGCCTGTTAGAAGTTTTCTCTGACCTTTTAGTTTAACAATTTGGTACTGTAAATAGGTCTGTGTTGCTGATCTGATTTTTTTCTCCTGATAAGCTAATGCCCTCCAGGTGGTAAATAAAAAGAGGGCAAAAAGCAATAAGATTAAAGACAGACAGCAGCATAATAATATCGGGTGGGTACCTTTTACACCCATATAATATTTGATGATGGTAAACATAACAATCAGGTAACCGAATAACGCTATCATATTACTCCACAATAGCATCGTCTGTATTTTATGATCAAGTACCTGTATTTGCTGTTTGATCAGATCCTGGCTTTTACTGTCTGCTCTTAAAAAAGACATTACCGTTTTTTTTGATTGTATGAAAGTCATTAGATTATACGCTATGTTTTGCAGCCCAATAGGGTCGGATTTATTTTTCAAACCCTCATCAGGTCTTTATTGGCTGGCGAAAGATGAACTAATGATATGCCAGGCACGGTCAAAGTAACTTGAAACACAGATCTAATGCGGTAAAGGCCGATTTTATTTTCTCTTGGAGGTTTTCTTTAATTAATACTGCGTCAGATTGAAGCGTATAAATTTTCATTTTGGTATGCAAATAACAGATCGGTAAGTCCGATAATATTGGTCAGTGGTTTCTTCGCCCCTATGAAATTGGATAAAACCGATTTCGGAGAACTGCGTGTTTTGGTTTCAATAGGGGTTTTAGGGGGGCACCAGTTTAATAATGAGTTACCTCTTGTGAAGACCAAATCAGGTTTATAAAAATTTAAACTCGTTTAGCGGGAGTTTTTTTCTACTGTAATTGTCATTATTAGCCTATAGTTGCATCATTTGTTTAACAATTTCTCTCAAATAGCTGTTGCTTGAATAAATATTGCTTTTCAAAATATACTATAAAGAAACCCATAAACATGGATACCGGTATCGATAGCGATAAAGCAAAATAGAGATTCTGCATGTATATGCCTGATAGTTCTAACCCAGTTTATTTCGTCGGTATGATGGTAAACTGGGTTAAATATTATCATTAACGTATACCGGGTATGCTTATTGAATAAATAATTAAGCGCGGTACTATTTAATATTTATCATAAATATTTAGCAAGGTAGGGAGCAGTTCGGCTGTTCTTTATTTTTGCTATGGTTGCTGGTATTCCCGCTGCTACAATCTTCCCGCCATCGTCACCTGCACCCGGACCAATGTCTATCACCCAGTCACTGGCTGCAATCACATGCATATCATGTTCCACTAATATGACTGTGTTTCCTGCATCAACCAGTCTGTTCAGTTGCAGCATTAGCCTTTCCACATCTGATGGATGCAAACCTGTAGTTGGCTCATCCAAAACGTATAAAGTTTGCCCATGCTGAGCCCGTTGCAGTTCGGTAGCAAGTTTAATACGTTGAGCCTCTCCGCCCGAAAGTTCGGTAGCCGGCTGCCCTAAACGTAGATATCCCAGCCCTACTTCGCGAACAACTTCCAGTGCCCTGCTAATCACCGGCTCCTCATCAAAAAAGTTAGCCGCTTCGTCTACGGTAAGGCCTAAAACTTCGGCAATGTTCTTGTCTTTATATTTAATTTCCAACGTCTTTGGGTTATAACGTGTGCCGCCGCAGGTAGGGCAGGGTGTGTACACACTTGGCAGAAACAGCAATTCTACCATCACCATGCCTTCACCTTCGCAATGCGGGCAACGCCCTTTAACCACATTAAAAGAGAAACGGCCAGCATCATATTTTCGTAATTTGGCGGTTGGTGTGGCTGCAAAAAGCTTACGGACATGGTCAAACAGACCGGTATATGTGGCTAGGTTAGAGCGTGGCGTCCTTCCAATCGGTTTCTGATCAACCACCACAAGGCGCTTGATATGCTTCATCCCGCTAACAATTCGTCCGCCGGTAGTCAGCACTTCTGTCTGCTCTAACGGATCGCCCTCGTTGCCACACGAAATATCAATTTGTAAACCCAGTTGTTCAGCAACTAACTCTACCAGTACCTGGCTTACCAAACTGCTTTTGCCCGATCCGGATACACCTGTTACACTGGTTAATACACCCAAAGGAAATGCCACATCCAGATCCATCAGGTTATTGCGTATAATGCCGGTAAGCTTCAGCAAATCGTTCGGTTTTCTGGGATCGCTTGTGCCCTTTACCGTGTCATCGTAAATATAATGGCGGGTTAAAGATGTTTTCACATCTCTAAGCCCCTCCGGTAATCCGCTGTATAAAATATACCCGCCTTTTTCGCCCGCTGCAGGGCCTACATCCACTATCCAGTCTGCATGCCTGATTACATCAATCTCGTGTTCAACCACAAAAAGGGAATTACCCGAAGCCTTTAATTTATCCAGCGCCCTCAACAAGGCTTCTGTATCGGCCGGATGCAAACCGGCGGAAGGCTCATCCAGTACATAAACTACTCCAAATAAATTAGAACGCACCTGGGTTGCTAAGCGTAATCTCTGTAACTCTCCGGGCGATAGGGTAGGTGTGCTTCGCTCTATCGTAAGATAACCTAAGCCAAGATCGAGCATTACCTGTACACGTGCTAAGAAATCCTCAGCAATCCTTTTAGCCACTACTACCTTTTCCGGATGGCCGGCGGCTATCTTTCTCAAAGCCGGTGCATCACCTTTAGCATAAGGCTCAAATATAACGGCCAATTTATTAAGTGCCAGCCTGGAAAGTTCTGCAATATCGTATCCTGCAAACTTGATCGATAATGATTCCTGCCGTAACCGCTTACCGTGGCACAGAGGGCATTCACTGCTCAGCATATATTGCGAAACCCGTTTTTTCATGAGCGCACTTTGCGTATTGGCAAAAGTATGCCGTACATAACGTCTGGCACCGGTAAATGTGCCCATATAGTCTGGTTGCCGTTTGTTCTTGATAAAGCGTTGTATCTCCTCGTGGTTATAGCCAGAATATACAGGCACCACAGGCTGCTCCTCGGTAAATAAGATCCAGTCGCGGGTTTTCTTCGGCAGGTCTTTCCACGGTATGTCAATATTAATACCCATGGTAGTTAATATATCGCGTTGATTTTGCCCTTGCCAGGCCGAGGGCCAGGAGGCAATGGCTTTTTCCCTGATCGTTAGCGTATCATCCGGCACCATTGTCTTTTCGGTCACTTCATAAACGCGGCCTAAACCATGGCATTCCGGGCAGGCACCTTCGGGTGTATTGGGGGAGAAGGATTCAGCATAGATAATGCCTTGGCCTTTAGGATAGTCACCTGCACGGGAATAGAGCATGCGCAACAAATTAGAAAGCGTTGTTACGCTACCTACTGATGATCGTGTAGAAGTAGCGCCCCGTTGCTGCTGCAAGGCAACAGCAGGCGGTAACCCTTCAATTTCATCTACTTCAGGGATGGCCATTTGATTAAACAGACGACGTGCATAGGGCGAAACCGATTCCAGGTAACGGCGCTGTGCTTCTGCATATAGTGTACCGAAAGCCAGCGACGATTTACCCGAGCCTGAGATGCCGGTAAAAACTACCAGGGCGTCCCTGGGAATATCAAGACTAATATTTTTTAAGTTATGTTCCCTCGCACCGCGGACCCTGACAAATCCTGAAAACTGATCTTTTGTAACCATGCTATGGGAACAGGGCTTTAAAATCATTGTTTTATAAAGCGATTTAAAATGATTGCATGGTTTCCTTTTGCTTTATTTAGTGGCTGGCTAATTAAACTTTTACAATTAAACTTCAAGTCAATTAGTTACATTGTGCTTAATATGAAAAAAATAATTGCCTTTTTCTTACTCACTTCTTTAACAGCTATCCGGTTATTTGCGCAGGCACCTCCTGCATTAAGCGCCATAAAGGATGCGGAACTGAAAAGAGATATTTACGAATTGGCTGGTGACACATTCCGAGGCCGCAGGGCGGGTACGCTCGATGAAATGCGGGCAGCCGCCTTGGTGGCGCAAAAAGCACAGGAGGCGGGTCTTAAACCGGCCGGTGATGATGGTACTTATTTTCAATTTTACAACATTCACCGCACACGTATTTCAAACCGAAGTTCAATAGTGCTAAATAACCAGCCGCTTGAGCTTTGGAAACAAATCTGGCCAACCCAACCATTGGAAGCCCATTTGGATGCACCCGTATTGTGGCTCAATAGTATGGCTGATACAACCGCCGATCTGGCGGGTAAGATAGTAGCCCTGCGTATCGTTGGCCCACAGCCTTTACCGGCAGTTGGTATGAGCCTTTGGGGTTACAGATATACTGCGCTTGCCGTTAGGCAACAAAGTGCTGCTTTACGCCGCAAAGGTGTGGCTGCCATTATTTTTGTTGCAGATAAGGTGGCAGAATCATCCAGCGCATTTATTGGCCATAATTACCAGGAAGGTTTGTACCAGATAGATGGGATTACCTTAAATACAACCGCTGCCCGTTTGCAGCCGCTGCCTATTATGGTTGTGTCCTTGGCCCTGGGTAATGCCTTACAACAACAAGGCGCACATCTTAAGGCCGACCTGGGTATCGATAGCTTTCAGTACCCGTCTGTTAACGTAATTGCTAAAGCGAGTGGTACGGATGCTCAGCTGCGTAATGAGTATGTGCTGTTCAGCGGACACCATGATCATGATGGTGTTGGCCCGGCTGTTGATCGCGACTCGATATGGAATGGAGCGGATGATAATGCCTCGGTAACTGTAGGCATGCTGGCTATTGCACGGGCATGGGTGGCTAAGCCGGGTAAACGATCTGCATTATTTGTTTGGCATGGTGCCGAAGAGCGCGGCCTGCTGGGTTCACGTTGGTACGCTGTACACCCAACGGTAGATAAAAAATCAATTGTCGCTGTATTAAATGCTGACATGATAGGCCGCAACGCTATCGACTCTGCAGCTTTGCTGGGAAGTATTCCTCCGCACAAAAACTCCACTACTTTGGTCGATATGGCCATGAAAGCCAACGAACAGCTTACTCATTTTAAAGTCGATTTTTCTTGGGATGATGCAAAGCACCCCGAAGGCTGGTATTTCAGGAGCGATCATTTACCTTACGCCCAGGCGGGTATACCGGCTATATTTTTTACATCGCTGCTTCATCAGGATTATCACACGCCTAAAGATGAACCCGCAGGTATCAATATCGCCAAGCTGTCTAAAATGACGAAGTGGATGTACGCTACAGGATGGTTGGTTTCGCAAACGCTGGAAAGGCCTGCTTTAGATGCAAAATAAGTTAACAAAATGCTTGTAAGCTGTAACTGTAAATATTAGATCTGGGAGCATTTTGCAGGGCTCAAAAAAACTGGGGTTGTTTATGAAACTTCTGGTGAGCTTAGTGTATGTGCGCTGCTCACAGAATTGCTCATCAGACGATTGTGAATTGTCCATAAAACAAATAGTAAGCGCTCTAAATTTTGGAACTGCTGGGGATTTTGGTTGCATTTTTAAACAGCTTTGATATATAAAGCTGATACCAGCAAATTGCTGTGCCTGTTTCGTCGCCTGATTTCTTCAACGCTTGCCCTGTGCTGCAGATTATAATAGTTACTTGAATATATTAAAGCATACAATTTTAGATGCGATGGAATATGATGCTTCTTCCTAACCGTGCGCCATCGCTGATCGAGATAGCCATCTCAGGCCTGATGAATTGATCCGATTCATTCCTGTATCATCTTCGCGACTATCTTGAACTTTCAACCGTATATACAAAACTATCGGCTTTGTAATAGCCCAGATTATATTCAATAGGTCTTTCACCCTGATCAAATACAAAACGTTTACGGAAAAGCACAGGAGCACCTATTGATAATCTTAACTTTTCTGAAATGATTACATCTGCAGCCCGTGCACTAATTTCTTCCTTTGATAATGTAGCTATAACGGAATGTTCCTGTTCCAGCATCTCGTAAAGAGGGAGTTTAAAATCCTCATCACCTGTGAGGCCAACCCGTGGATGGAAATAAGAAACAAAATATACGAATGGCTCATCCGGCTTACCCCTTACACGCTCCATTTTCAAAATTTTCCGGTCGTTTTTTATTTCAAAAAAATTGGCCAGAAATTCGTCAGGATATACCCATGTGACGTGCAGTTCAAAATTCTTGATGATTATTCCTCTCAACTTCATTTCCTGGGAAAAGCTTAACCAGTTATTTGATTTAGAGCTTACGGCAGCTTGAGCTACTTTGGTGCCAGTCCTTTTTTTACGTACCAGTAAGCCTTCGAAAACCAGTTTATTAATAGCCTGCCTAAGCGTGGTTCGTGATATAGCCAGTTGCTTGGCCAGTTCCACTTCGTTGGGCAAAACTTTGCCGTTTTGATATTCTTCCTCTATAATTAAACTACGTAAAAGCGTTTCGGCCTGTATATGCAGCGGGATAGGGCTTTTATGGTCTATGGAATACCTCATTTGCTTTATTGATTTACAATATTAAGCATTTTTAAAATACTTCATATGTTTATACATAAGGTATGCATATATTCCTTTAATAACGATACAGATCGACAGATTAAAAATAATTTACAATATGTTTGGAAATTTAAATTTATTTATATGTTTGTACATTATAACAATAAGCCAATTATTTAAGGATTTTATGGGTCTACAATTTATCAGCAATGATAATTTTATATTCTATATAATATGTACATACATTACTACAAATAAAAATGAATTTAAATTCTGCAAATAGTAATAATTATAATCATGAACCTGTTGTGCTGAATGCACGCAAGTCTACACAGTTTCAAATGCCGAAAAAGCTAGAGGGAGCAATTGCGCCAGAAGGCGTTTATAATATATATCCTGTTTGTGCACTGGGCAGCAATCGTGTTTTTAATGGTTATGCCTCATTAGCCGCCTGGATAATTGAACAAAAAGTAGTGGTGATTGATGGTTATGCCGGGATTTTTTGGAACGAAGTAAAAGAGAAATTAAATCAACAAATTTTAGCAAAGGGTTTAACAATTAATTGGGTGGTCACGGTTGATTATGTAAAAAGCCCGGAAGAAATCGAAGCACTTGTACAACCATTTTTGGGAGCGCCAGAGGCCGTATGGGGAACCAAATGTACGTTGGATTTAAACGACCTGTTTTTAACAGACCAACTTTCGGTACAAAAAATTAATACTGAATTTGATATCAATATTGCAATAGGTACAGGTGCAACGCTTGTTAATTGGGACGCACCGGTCATTTATATCGACTTGCCTAAAAACGAATTACAGTTCCGCATGCGTGCCGGTTCTATCACTAACCTGGGCACTAATGAATTGGCCGAGCCTTTCATTATGTACAAGCGCTTTTATTTTGTGGATTGGGTATTGCTGAACAAGCATAAAAAAAATATTCTGAATCAAATTACGGTAATAGCTGACGGCCAATGGCAAAATGATATCAACTGGATGCTGAAGGTTAACTTTACTGAGGGTTTAAACAAAATCAGCAGTTCGGTAATCAGGGTGAGGCCATGGTTTGAGCCCGGTGCCTGGGGCGGCCAGTGGATCAAAGAGTTTATCCCCAATATTAATAAAGATGTAATTAACTACGCCTGGTCATTTGAACTCATTGTACCAGAGAATGGTTTGATTTTCGAAAGCGATGGCAATTTACTGGAAGCATCTTTTGATTTTTTAATGTTTGCTAACCAGCAACAGGTGTTGGGTAAACACGCAGAAAAGTTTGGGGAGGAGTTCCCGATCCGGTTTGATTTTCTGGATACGTTTGATGGCGGAAACCTTTCAATCCAATGCCATCCCCGGTTAAAATACATCCAGGATAATTATGGTGAAACCATTACGCAGGACGAAACCTATTATATTCTCGACTGTAAAGACAATGCTGAGGTGTACCTGGGTTTCCAGGAAAACATCGACCCTGATCAATTTAAAAAGGCCTTAATAAATAGCCAAACCGAAGGGGTAGAAGTAGAAATTAAAGATTTCGTTCAGGCACATCAGGCTAAAAAGCACGATTTGTTCCTGATTCCCAATGGTACGGTGCATAGTGCTGGCGCTAATAATATGGTGCTGGAAATTAGCGCTACGCCTTACATTTTTACTTTTAAAATGTACGATTGGTTAAGGCTTGATCTGGATGGTAACCCAAGGCCAATTAATATAGACCATGCTTTTAATAACCTCGATTTCGGGCGTAAAGGTAGCAGGGTACAGGATGAACTCATCTCCAAACCGGCTGTTCTAAAAGAAGGTTCGGACTGGAAACTAATACATATACCTACACATGAACAACATTTTTACGATGTACACCGCTTGGATTTTGATACCCATGTACAAGTAGATACAGCGAATTGCTGCCACGTAATGATGTTGGTAGAGGGCGAATCTATATTACTTGAAACAGCAGACGGCACTAAACAAGTGTTTGCCTACGCAGAAACTTTCGTGATACCCGCGGCGGCAAAAAACTATACACTTACCAATTTGGGTAAAACGAATGCAAAAGTGATTAAAGCATTTTTAAAATAACAAGCCATGATAACCGCAATACACCAAGAACCTACAGTTAAAAAGAATGCCGGCTATTTATACCTCGTATGCCTGGTTGCAGCGTTAGGGGGCTTTTTATTTGGCTTCGATACGGCAGTGATTTCGGGCACGGTAAGCTTGGTAAAGCACGATTTCGGCCTCGATGCTGTTAACGAAGGCTGGTTTGTAAGCTGTGCCTTGCTGGGCTGTATTATCGGCGTGGCCTGTTCCGGTAAACTGAGCGATAAATACGGGCGTAAAATTATCCTGATCTTATCAGCGGTACTTTTCCTGGCATCGGCCCTGGGTTGTATGCTTTCTGATTCATTCACGACATTAATCTTATTTCGGTTAATAGGTGGCTTGGGCATCGGCGTAGCCTCTATGGTATCGCCTTTATATATATCAGAATTTTCACCTTCCCGCTACCGGGGAATGATGGTATCGCTCTATCAACTGGCTTTAACCATAGGTATTGTATTGGCTTATTTTTCAAACGCTTACCTCGTTAACCATGCCGCCGCCGGCAGCTTCGATTCTGAAAGTACTAAAAAGATTTTCTCGACTGAAGTATGGCGTGCAATGCTGGGCTTGGGCGCATTGCCTGCGGGTATATTTTTGATCTCGCTTTTCCTTGTGCCAGAATCACCCAGATGGCTGCTTTTAAACGGGGCTAAAGCAAAAGCTACCGCCATTTTAATAAAAATTGATGGCGCTGTAGCCGCAAGTAAGGAGGTGGCAGATTTTGAAACATCACAGCATAACGAACAATCAACCTCATTAAAAGAATTATTTACACCTGTGTATCGCAAGGCATTATGGATAGGGTTGCTATTACCTTTCCTGTCACAAGTATGCGGTATCAATGCGGTGATCTACTATGGCCCTAAAATATTAGAGCAAGCAGGTTTCACCCTCAATAATGCCTTGGGTGGCCAGGTTACCATCGGGCTGGTTAATGTGGTATTTACCTTTGTAGCCATTTTTACGATTGATAAATGGGGCCGCAAGCCCCTGTTATATGCAGGCATTGGCGGTGCTGTTGTTTCCCTGCTTATCATCGGTGCCTTGTTTGCCTTGGGTATAACCCAGGGGCCGTGGATCCTTATTTTCATCTTATCGTTTATAGCCTGCTTTGCATTTTCTTTCGGCCCGGTTTGCTGGGTTGTTGTGGGCGAAATATTCCCGAATGCCATTCGCGGCAAAGCAATGGCGCTGGCTACACTTTCATTATGGGTAGGTAATTTTCTGGTGGGCCAGTTAACCCCTGTAATGCTCGAAGGCCTGGGCTCATCATTTACTTTCTGGGTTTTTGCCCTGTGCTGCTCGCCGGCTTTGTGGATCACCTGGAAACTGATTCCCGAAACTAAAGGCAAGTCACTGGAAATGATTGAAGATTACTGGAAAGAGAGCTATAAAAACGAAACCCAAAACTGACCAATCAATATCCCAATTCAATAACGCATCCCCAATTAAAACCAATTATTATGAGCGTAAAATTATTACACAACTTAAAAAAGATCAAACGGCTGCCCATGAGGCAAATTGCAGTCGCTATGGCATTTACCGTGCTGTTAAATAATGCCTATGCCGAAGAAGGCAGTGAACACACAGGTGAAACCAAATCTGACAAACAGCATTTAGCCAGTATCTCGGTTACCGGCCGTGTATCTGATGATCAGGGCCAGCCTCTGCCAGGTGTGAGCATTGGTATAGTAGGTACCGCATTAGGTACCGTAACAGATGGTAACGGTAATTACAAATTAAGCATTCCAGAAGCTTATGCCAATAAATCATTATCATTCTCATACCTGGGTTTTGCCAAACAGGAGGTACCTATTGGCGGTAATACCATCATTAACGTTAAGTTAAAAGCCGATGCTAAGGCACTTAACGAAGTTGTTGTGGTAGGTTACGGTACACAAACCAAAGTATCCTTAACAGGTGCCGTAAACCAGGTAAGCGCTAAAGATATTGGTGATAAGCCGGTACTAAACACATTACAGGCTTTACAAGGTGAGTCTCCAAATTTAATTATCCAACAAACCACAATGGACCCGGGTAGCGGTGTTAACTTAAATATTCGTGGTTTAGGTACTTTGGGCGATAATACCCCGCTGGTGGTTATTGATGGTATAATCGGTGGTGATATTAACTTGCTGAACCCAAATGATGTAGCCAGTGTATCTGTATTAAAGGATGCAGGTGCCGCAGCTATCTATGGTTCGCGGTCGGCCAACGGTGTTATTTTGGTAACTACGAAAAGTGGAAAACTAAACCAGAAAGCAAGCGTAAGCTTTGATGCCAGCTACGGCATTCAAAACCCCGATGTGCTGGTTAAAAAAGTAAGCGCATCTGATAACGCTTATTATAAAAACCAATCGCTTATTAACTCAGGTTTGCCACCCGCTTATACGCCAGAGCAAATACAGCAACTGGCTGCCCAAGGAAATGGTACCTGGGATATTAATCACCTGCTAAAGAATGCCCCGCTGCATTCTGAAAATATGAGCATAAGCGGCGGCGGCGAGAATAGTTCGTACTTCATTTCGGCAGGTTATCAGGATCAGGGAAGTAACCTGATTGGTAATGGCGGCTCTGGCGGCGATTTCGGTTATAAAAAATATAACCTGCGCTTAAACCAAACAGCTATTGTTGGCAAGTTTAAGTTTAATGTGGTTTTGAGTTATGTGAAATCGCAAAACAAAACCAATACCGTTGGCGATAATAATATTTTTGCGGATGCTAACCGGGTGCCTCTTAATTATAGCTGGCAGGATGCCAATGGCAATTACCTGACTAACCCTATTGCATCGCAATACAATGAAAAAGGTGTTTTGGAGCATGGCGGATACGGTTTAACTAATAATGACCAACTTTTCGGCAACCTGAACGGTACGCTGAATATTACGAAAGATTTAAAGCTGACCGGTATTTTTGGTGGTACCATCAATGATAATAGCCAGTTCTTCAGGCGTGAACAGGTTAACTATCTGCCATCAGGCGTTTATGGTGATGACCATACTGTTTTTGATAACAGTTATAGAAACCAATTGTTAAACACCCAGGTTTATGCCGAGTATAACAAACAGATTAAAGACCATAAATTCAAGGTACTGGTAGGTGTTTCTAACGAATCCTATTCATCAAATGCCTTCCAGTTGCAACAATTATATACCGATCCGCAATTGGGCATCCCAACAACTGGTACAACCATCGATGCACAAAACAGCTACAACAGTAATTATCAGGATGCCAGCGGAAACCGTGCTACACAGGAAACCAGCCTCAATTCGCTATTTGGCCGCGCCAATTACTCGTTTAAAGATCGCTATTTCTTAGAGGGAAACTTCAGGGAAGATGCATCATCGAAATTTGCAGCGGGCCACAGAACGGGGTTCTTCCCATCAGGTGCAGCCTCATGGCTGGTAACCGAAGAACCATTTATGGCGAGACTGAAGAATACGGTTAACCTGTTAAAATTCAGAACATCTTATGGTATACTGGGTAATCAAAACGTAAATGCTTATCAGTATCAAACCACGTACTTTAACTATCCAAACGCTTACGGCTTTAACAATACTGTTGTGGGCGGGGCTGGTTATAACCTGGGCAACCCCGACCTTACCTGGGAAAGAGCTGCCACCTTTAATGTTGGTTTAGATGCTGCTTTTTTAAATAATAACTTAACTGTTTCGTTAGATTATTTCGACAAAACAACCAAAGATATTTTGGCTGCCCGCCAGGATGTAACCGCCATTTTTGGTGCCGGTTTTCCGGATGCCAATGTGGCCAAAGTAAGAAACCATGGTTGGGAAGTAAGCGTGGCCTACACGCTGAAGACTAACCAGGTTACGCAAAACTTCAGCTTTAATGTTGCAGATAACCAGAACAAACTGGAGGCGCTTTCTTTTGGTGTGAGTCAGGAAATTGTGAACGCAGATGTATTCTCTTTCCTGCGCCGTGTAGGCGACCCGATCACGCAATACTATGGCTACAAAACCAATGGTTATTTCCAAAACGCATCTGATGTGCTAAGCTATCCTAAACCTGCAGGCCAGGTAGTTGCGCCCGGCGATCTGAAATTTGTGGATCAAAACCATGATGGTGTTATTGATGATAAGGATAAAGTGCCATTGGGTAATCCGTTTCCGCGTTATACCTTCGGTTTTACTTACCGTATTGCTTACAAAGGGTTCGATCTTTCTGCCTTTATACAAGGTGTTGGCAAAAGAGATGTGTTTTTGCGCGGCGAGTTAGTTGAGCCTTTCCATTACAATTATGGAGCAACAGTTTATGAGCACCAAACCGATTTCTGGGCGCCAACTAACCCCGATGCACGGTTCCCGCAACTGGCAGCCATTGGCTCGGCATCAAACAATAACAACTGGAGAAATGGGTCTGACCTTTACAAATTCGACGGTGCTTATGCCCGTTTAAAAAATGTAAATATAGGCTACAACCTGCCTTCATCGCTCACCAAAAAAATAGGGATACAAAAGTTAAGGGTGTCAGTTATTGGCCAAAACCTGGTTACGCTAACCAAACTCAAATTTATCGATCCGGAAACTTCCGAGTTTAACAACAACCTATCCATAACAAACACTTCTTCAAACAGTGCGCGCGCCTATCCAATGCCACGGTTTTATGGTATGGGTTTAAATGCGACTTTCTAACGGATTATTAAAATTATTGTCATGAAAAATTATATAAAATTATTCATCATAACACTGCTGGTAGTTACTGCGAGCAGTTGTAAAAAACTGGATCTGGTACCAACCAATAACTTTACCGACCAGAACTTTTATACTACGAGCGAAAATGTGAACAATGCATTAAATAATATTTACAGTGGCATGTACAACAGCGACCTGTATTTTTATAACGATGCCATGTCTGATAATGCTTATACTGCTCAGGGTTCATCTTACGGAAACGTAGACCAGGTTGGTGCAGGTACTTTCACATCTTCGCTGCCAAAGTTTATTAATGATTGGTCGTTGTATTATCAGGGCATTAAGGCTTGTAACCTGTTTCTGGCCGGTATCGACCAAAATAAAACCCTGGGAGCAGATGTAATAGCCCGCATGAAAGGCGAAGTACGTTTTGTACGCGCCTGGCATCACTTTAACCTGATGAAATGGTGGGGAGATGTGCCCTTGTTATCAGCAGATATCACTCCTGATGAAGCTAAAGTCGTTGCCAGAACACCTCGTGCTACAGTATTGAGCTTTATAACCAGCGAGTTGGAAGCGGCTGCGGCCGTACTGCCATCAAAAGATAAATATGCAGCAGCTGACAATGGCCGCATTACTAACGGTGCAGCCCTTGCGCTGGAAGCCCGTGTGTTACTATATGAAGGTAACCGCATGCAGGATGTAGTAACCATTTGCGAAAAACTAATGAACAACCCGGCTACTTATGGTCAGTACGCGTTGACGAGTGATTATGGTAGCCTGTTTAGCGATCCTGCTGTAAACAAAACCAATTCAGAGTCGATGCTTTCGCTTCAATATGTATCTGGCGTGGCGGGTCGTACCTGGGCAGATGGTTTCGATTTTTATCCGATTTCTGCAGGTTCACGTACCAATAACTTAGCGCCGACTCAGGAATTGGTGAATGACTATATCATGAATAATGGCAAAGGGATAAGCGATGCCGGTTCTGGTTACAACGAATCTAACCCTTATGCCAACCGCGACCCAAGGCTTACGGCCACTATTGTTTACGATAAGGCTAGTTTTAAAAATGCAGATGGTACTACACAAATCATCTACATTAAGCCAGGATCTGATCCGAACCGCAGTGCCTTAAATGAGTACAGCCCTAATGGCCAGGTTTCTGCAACTGGTTATTACTGGCGCAAATATTTCGACCCGAATCACCTGCCTCAGTTTGTATCGGGCTTAAACCTGCATCTCATCCGTTGGGCCGAAGTTTTATTGGATTATGCTGAAGCCAAAAATAGCCTTGCGCAAATGGATGCCAGCACCTGGAATAAAACTATTATGGTGTTGCGCCAGCGCGCCGGTTTCACAGACCCTAATGCCTTGAATTTCCCTACTACGGGTGATATGACAACCATTATCAGAAGAGAACGCCGTACTGAATTAGCTATGGAGGGCATCAGGACAGAGGATATCCGTAGGTGGAAACTATCTGAAACGGTATTGAATGGGTACGTACACGGTGCGAAATTTGGTGATCCAACCATTGATAATGGTTACCTGCGCGTACAGAAACGCCAGTTCGATCCGTCTAAAAATTACCTGTGGCCAATTCCGCTTAATGAAGTTAACAAAGATCCCAACCTGAAACAGAACCCAGGGTACTAAGCAATAACCAATTAAATTAAACGAGATGAGAAGACTAATTAATTTAAGCTTTATGGTTATTGTAGCCATAACGGCTTTTACATCGTGCAAAAAAGACGCAAGAACTTTAGACCTGAATGTTAACCCGGTGAGCGTATTAGGCGCACCGGCAGACCAGGCCAGCATTAGCCTGCAACCGGCAACGGGTGCCAGTATGGTATTTACCTGGAATGCCACCCAGTCCGCAGATGGCGACATGGTGCTATATGAGGTAGCCTTTGATAAAGCCGACGGAGATTTTAGCAAGCCGGTTTATAAAGCGCTTTCTGATGGTGGCGGCGTACAGGCACAGGCTACCATTACACAGAAAGATTTGAACAAGATTGCTTCGCTGGCAGGCATTGCGTCATCAAGTACCGGTAAACTAAAATGGACTGTATTGGCTTCTAAAGCTACTAATGTGGTAGCTGGGTCTGTAAGTCATAATTTGCAGGTTACCCGCCCGGCTGGCTTTGCAGTTCCGCCTGCAACATTGTACATCACCGGTACCGCTACAGAAGCAGGTGATGATGTAACCAAAGCAATTGCCCTGAAACAAACCAGTGATGGTGTGTTTGAACTTTACACTTCATTGAAACCCGGCACCTATCAATTAACCGATAAACAGAGCGCCAGCGGCACTAAATATTACCTGGATGCTAATGGCATTATACAGCAAGGCAACTCAACAACCACAATTACGGCTGCAACACAACCATACCGTTTAACTTATGATTTTAGTGTGGCCACATCAAACATTGTGGGCATTCAGTCGCTGGGTTTATATGTTTCGGCCTACGGTACAGAAACCGGTCAGTTAAGTTATATTGGTAATGGCACGTGGGAAGCAGCGAAAATTCCGGTTATCTTCTACCAGTTCTCCTGGGGGCGTGATGACCGCTACAAATTTATCCTGCATACCGCTAAAGGGTTGGAGTATTATGGCAGCGAAAACGTAAATAACGACCCGCCTGCTGGCAAACCGGCCGATTATTTTTACTTGCTCCCGGTAACCAATGACCAATGGAACAATACCTATAAATTTCCACCGGCTGCAGACACCCATAATGTAAAGGTAGATGCCTATTTCCAGGCAACCGGCCCATACACACATACGGTTACTGCATTTAATTAACACATAAGCGCACCTGCACATCAGGTGCGCTTTAATATAGCATTACCATGAAAAATTTACTATACGGTGGCATGGCAGCTCTGATCATTTTATCGGCATCCTGCAGTAAATCTAAAGATACACCGGCACCGGCTCCCCCAACCAATGGTGGAGGAACGCAACCGGTTACTACCGTGTCGGCTTATTTAACCAATGCCAAGGCAACGCATGATTTTGTGACTGCCAATTACCTGACCGCCTACGGAAGCTACCGGGTAAATACAACAACCAACGTTAACAGTGCTTTCGAATGGTACAATGCCAGTCAGCTTTATGCTGATGCAGCAATGGTTGGTTTGGGTGATGCCTCTTATACAGCCGGTATGAATAAAACCTTCAGCTGGTTAAATAACCTTATTGATAAGAACGATGTAAACGGCGGCTACTTTGCTTTTGCCAACTTGGATGGGTCGGGCGGCAGCGGTACCAAGTATGTAGATGATGATTCGCTAACTGGCATGGCCTACCTTGAGGCTTATGATGTAACTACCGGTACTACGCAAACCAACTATTTAAACGCAGCAAAGGCATGTGCCAACTGGCTAATGAATAGTGGGCAGTGGGATAATACATTTGGCGGCGGTTTTTGGTGGGCAACAGATAAAACAGTTAAACCAACTCAATCAAATGCACTGGCTATGCAATTGTTTTTACGTTTATACAAAATTACCGGGCAATCTGTTTACCATGACTGGGCCATATCTGTAAATAACTGGTTAAACAGCCAGATGTATGACAGCGCTACAGGGCTTTACATCTGGCAGATTGAGAAGAACGGTACTAAAGACCTGGCCAAATTTACCTATGATAATGCCATTATGCTGGAAGCCGAATTGTTGTACGTACAGGCCATGAATGACAATACTTATTTAACCAAGGCACAGGAATTAGGCAATGCCATGATTAAAGCCTTATGGGATACCAACCATAACGTTTTTATATTCAATACAACAGATATCAGAATTAACCCTTGCTATTGTGTTTGGGCTTCGCAGGCCATGATTAAGTTATACGAGGCTGATAATAATACAAGCTGGCTTACCTATGCCAAAGCCAATATTGATCAGATTAATGTGGTGATGAAAAGTCCGGCTGGTGGTTACTACCAATATGCGGGTTTGGATGGCGCAGGCCGCTACACCAATATGGAAGGGGTAGACCAGGCCTGGATGCAGCGAGTGCAAACACTTTTATCTAAATACAAATAATATTGGCTGATCTGCCTATAGAAAAGCATATTCATACAATCTAACATGAAAATAAAATTTAAACCGCTTATTGGTCTGCTGGCACTACTGCCGTTTGCATCGCAGGCGCAGGATGTGCTTAAATATGTAAACCCAAACATAGGTACCGCACACAGCCGATGGTTTTTTTATACCCCTGCCGCAGTACCCGATGGTATGGCCAAGTTAGCTCCATCAACCAACGGCCATTATGGTAATGCGCAAGGTTGGGAAGCTGTGGGTTATGATACCCGCCAAAACTCAATCGAGGGCTTTGTTCATTTTCACGAATGGCAGGTAGGCGGTGTAAGCTTTATGCCCACAACCGGCGAACTGAAAGTGAAACCGGGAGATTTGGATGTGGCCAACAGCGGGTATCGTTCACACTTTGATCGTAAAAATGAGATAGCCCAGCCAGGCTATTACAAAGTATTACTGGACGATTATCACATCACCGCCGAGTTAACCGCTACTAAAAGGGTGGGGTTCCATCGTTATACTTTCCCGGCAAGGCAACAAGCCCATATTATATTAGATATTGGCAGTACGCAGGGTGAAAGCGGTGCTGTTACTGATGCCGGTGTACATATGGTTGATGCTACGCACTTTGAAGGTTTTGTGAATACATATCCTAAATACGTAGCTAATTATGATGCAAGCGGTACGGTAAACATGTACATCTATGGCGAGATCAGCAAAAAGCCGATGCATGTGGGCTCGTTTACTGCGGCAGGGGTTGATCAATCATCTTCATCAGCCAAAGGAAAAGGAGCCGGTTTGTATCTGGATTATCAAACAAAAGCAAACGAGGCGATAGAGATTAAGGTAGGTTTGTCATACACATCGGTTGCTAACGCAAAGGCAAATTTACAGGCCGAAGCCACCAACTTAACATTTGATCAGGCGAAAGCTAAAGCACAGCAAACCTGGCAGCACGAATTAAGCAAGCTTTATGTAGAAGGTAGTGATGTGGAGGCAAAGACTAAATTTTACACCGGTTTATTCCATGCCTTGTTAGGCAGGGGAGTAGCCAGCGATGTAAACGGCGACTATCCTAAACATGGCGGATTAACAGGCCGCTTGCCGCTCAATGCGCAAGGCGAACCAGTTGCCAACTTTATCAATACTGATGCCATATGGGGTGGTTATTGGGATTTAACTCAGCTTTGGGCGCTTTCATACCCGGAAGCTTATGAAGATTTTGTGCATACCCAATTACAGCTTTATAAAGATAAAGGCTGGTTTGGTGATGGTATCGCCAACAGCGAATATATTTCCGGCGTGGGTACCAATATGGTAGGCTTAACCATTGCTGCGGCTTACCAGGTGGGCATCAGAAATTATGATGTAAACCTGGCTTATGAGGCTGTAAAAAAGAACGAGCTAGGCTGGAAAAACAGGCCGGTTGGATCTGGTAAAATGGATACCAAAGCATTTATTGATTATGGTTACGTGCCGTTCCTGGAAGGAGATGGCCGTAATTTCGTAACTGATTCTACCGGCTCTAATTTCTCGGCATCCCATACACTCGAGTATAGTTTCAGTGCTTATGCGGCGGCCCAAATGGCTAAATCAATGGGTAAAACTGCCGATTATAATAAACTGATCAAGTTTTCTGCCGGTTGGAAGTATCTTTTTAACCCGGAGAATAAATTGCTTCAGCCTAAAAAAGCTGATGGTAGTTTTATTACCAAGTTTGATCCTTTTGCACCCTGGAGAGGCTACCAGGAGGGTAATGCCATGCAGTATACTTACTACGTGCCGCAAAACCCTGCCGGGCTAATATCCGCTATTGGTAAAAGGAACTTCAATACTACGCTGAATGATATTTTCGAAAAGTCTGAAAAAGATGGCTTTGGCGGTGGGAAAACTATCAATGCTTTTGCTGGCATCGCCTCAATTTATAACCATGGTAACGAGCCGAGCTTGCATATAAGCTGGTTATTTAATTTCTCAGGCAATCCATGGCTTACCCAAAAATGGACCCGTTTAATCTGTGATGAATTTTATGGCGTTGAACCTATCCATGGCTATGGTTACGGGCAGGACGAAGACCAGGGGCAGTTGGGCTCGTGGTATGTAATGACAGCTCTAGGCCTGTTTGATGTAAAAGGCTTTACTGATGCCAAACCTATTGTAGAATTAAGTAGCCCGGTATTCAACAAAGCAACTGTTGTATTAGGTAATCACAAAACGCTGGTGATAGAAGCTAAAAATAATTCGAAACAGAACCTTTATATCCAATCGGTAAGCTTTAACGGCAAGCCTTTGAATAATAGCTGGCTATACCGCGACGAATTGATGAAGGGCGGCAAAATAGTGTTTACGATGGGCAGTAAGCCTAACGTAAATTGGGGTACAAAAGTAATTCCGCCATCGGCACAGTAATCAATATAAACAAGATCCTCATGTTAAAATTTCATAAGATAAAATTACTGATGTCTGCCGTCTGCCTGATGGCAGCGGGCACTGTGTTTGCGCAAAATAAAAAAGCCGATGTATATCTTGGCCGTGCACAAACCATGTATAAGCTCATCTGGAAATATTACCGTAAGCCGCAATATGGTTTATTCGCCGAAAACTTCCCATCATCGGGCAAGGCAGATTCACTGAATTATCTGCAGGGCAGCAGTGTTAAAGAAAAGGAAGTAAGCTTTTTGTGGCCCTATTCTGGTGTGTTTTCGGCTACTAATGTGTTGATTAAAGTACCGGCATTTCGAAGCGAATACCAAACAAGCTTGGATACCGTTGTTGCCGGTTTGGAAAAGTATCATGACGTTTCGCGCCAGCCATCTGGCTATCAGGCCTATCCTGTAAAGTTTGAAAAGGCAGATCGTTATTATGACGATAATGGCCTTGTGGGTATCGATTATATGGAATCGTACTTCAATACCAATAATCCGGTTTACCTGGAACGGGCAAAAGGTGCTTTCAAATTTATTATTAGTGGATGGACTGAAGACTTGGGTGGGGGCATAACATGGTTAGAAGGCCATGATGACCAGAAACCAGCCTGCTCTAACGGTATGGCAACGTTGGTGGCTTTAAAAATTTTCCAGGGGACTAAAGATCCATACTATCTAAATTGGGGCAAAAATTTTTACAGCTGGATGTACAATAACCTGCGTGATAGCAGTGGGGTTTATGTAAACGATAAAAAGCCTGATGGCTCTGTGAACAGAACTTTCTGGACCTATAACTCCGGCTCTATGCTGGAGGCAGGCGTATTGCTTTACCGTTTTACCGGTGATAAACAATATTTAAAACAGGCGCAGGCGGTGGCTCAGAATACCTACAAACATTTTAGTGAGGCTAGGCATAATAATCATCTTAATATGCAGATTGATTTACCCTGGTTTGTAACTGTATTATTCAGAGGATACGAAGCATTATATAAAGAAGATGGCAACTATAAATATATTTCATCCATCGAACAAGACCTTAATTATTCCTGGCAAAATTCGAGAGATAAATACGGTTTTGTAACCCACAGCTGGATTCCCAAACCTGATGAACTGAACAAACCCAAATGGCTATTAGACGAAGCCTGTATTGTAGAATTGTATGCAAGATTGGGATTGTTGGAACAAAAAAGGGATAAATAGATTATTGAGTTGCCGTTTAGACCCAAGGTCTACCCGTCAGCTGGCGATGAATTCAATGTAAGCTATCTGCAATATTCTCCGAAAGCTTTTGTGATCATTACGAAGGTTCCGGTTTTAATAAATTTTTACAGCCCAATGGCTGTCCTTATGTAGCATAGTATGCCTAGTAAAGTTGAAGAGAAATTTCTATGAATCACTTTGTTTCATGTTTTGGGTTAGCACGGGATATTGTTTTGGGTATTTTACGGAAAATATCTTAACGTGGTTCGACGATCCCTTTTAGTTAGTTTAACATTGATTTGCTTCTATTTTGATTTCATCCGGCTGAGCGTCTCCGGTGAGATATTCAGGTAAGAGGCAACAATTTTGTTGGACAGTCTCCTGACTATCTCCGGGTTTTGGTCGAGCAATTCTTTGTAACGTAATTCGGCATCCTTAGTGATTTCCCGCTGAAATATCTGTAGGGTGGATATTCCGGGAGCCTTTACCACCTTAATCCGAAAAAGCAAATAGTGTATTCTGTAACACTTTGACCACGATAATTAATTGATTTGTAATAATAAAATTGAAGTTTAATTACACAACTCGATGCTCTAAAGCGCACGGATTCGCATGGTCAAAGCTCCCGGAATATCCAGATTATTCACCAAATAGGCGTGCAGTTTGTTGATGAGTATTTGTTGCATATTGTTATGGTTTTTACATTCCAAAAAATGATTTGATAATGGTTGCCACGACCACCAGGAAAATGCAGCTGCCGAACCAGGCTGCTGCCACCTTACTGGTATCCTGATCGCCACCATTCCATTTCGAATAGACCTTGATAGCCCCTATCAGCCCCAGTATCGCACCGATGGCATACATCAGTGTTGTGCCGGATTCGAAATAACTCCTGACCTGCGTGTTGGCCTGGTTGATACCGGCATTGCCGTCCTGCGCCTCAGCGTTAATGCCGTTAACTACGATTAGGGCAGCCGTAACTACCGCCGAAAGGGTTTTTCCCTTCAGATTCTCACTCCACTTTTTCATCTTCACTTATCTTTTCGGGTTATCGTTCGCGGCCCGCAAGCCCCGGCTGAAGGCGTTGATCTGGAAAATCAGGGCAATTGCTTTCCAGCCCCCCCGCGAATGGCTCGCAGAGGGTGGAAATGCGCTACCCTTTTTTATCCCGCCTTCCTCACTTCGCTCTACAGCACTGGGGTTTCGGGTAGCATTTCTTAAAAATTTTCGTTTAACAGCTTCCGGTTAACCCGGCACCGCCGGACTCACGCAGCAGGTAACAGGGCCGGAAGCAGGGCTCAGGATTCAGGCCACCAGGTATCGACCTCATCTTCTGTCAGCAAAGCCGTGCCTGTATTTTCGCATTCCCTAACGATGAGTTCATTAATGCCGGGCCGTTGAGCGATGTTGCTCAAAGCAGCGTTGTCCTGTAGAATTTTTTTGATTTGAGGGATGAGTACGGCAGGGGCAAAGGGTTTACCTGCTGCCTTACCGATACATGCGATGAGATGACGGTTGAGTTCGGCCGCTTCTCTTGGGAAAACCATATACTGATCGTCTGCCTGGAAGTCTGTATGATTGGTGGGAGCAGGCTCGGTAATCAACTCCTGTTCTTCGTAGCGCAAAACTTTTGGAACCTGTTGCTGATCTGATCTTTCCGATTGTGACTGAAACATCTGGTAGGCATCCTGTCGATAATAACGGAATAGTACAAAGAGGTAGTAAATTGCCGTGAGGAGCAGGACGATTTCAAAATAATTGGTCCAGGATAATTGATTCAACATGGTCTTTCATTTTATGGGTAATTGCCTTTGTTTATTTCGTCATCAGGAACCTTTGTAACTGAGCCCATTAGACAATACAAAGGAAGCTTGATAGGCTTTTTTGTACAAGTCCAACTTGTTTTTTGTACCCAGTTGTATCCTTGTATCCATTTGTTAATCAAGTATTTGATAATTATTTATTTGTGAGAAATGAGTTTTTCTTGAAATATATGATAGGAAGTAACTGGCGCCTGAACGATAATGAAGCGACTGTTCGTGAAATCAGCTAAACGGGGTTTTGCAATTTTAATACCAAGGGACGTGGTATCCAGTGTCATTTCGGGCCCGACTTTAATGATGTCGAATTTCGCTCAATAGGCTTTATGATCAAAAGGCTTTACGGGATAGCGGCCGTGCGTGTTACTAAAAAAGCAACTGACTTGGGCAGGTTCAAGATAAGCGCTTTGCGGAACATGGTTATACAAGCCCATATATGCATAATGGTATGTTTAAAAAACTTCGGCAAGTAATTGATGATTACAATGACCCTGATTAAATAGTGCCCCAATCCACAAACCGGAAAACCCTTCTCAAAACCCCGATGGGTTTAACAGAACAGGAAAGACTGATCTCGAAAGCTTCTTGGTTTCATTAACCGATAAAAGATTTGCGGGCAAAAAAAAAGATGCGGTCTTAGATGGATAAGCGGTTTCGACTTTTCATTGGTTCCTGAAGTAAACAATTAGACTTTTCAGGTTAACTCATCCTAAATCGAGGCAATATCAGTTTATTATGGCACGGCCAGTTAATAAACGCTCAATATTTTATCTGATTATAACTGATCATGATCTTTCAGAACCCTAAAATGCTTTTTTGCAGTTCAATTTGCTTTTTTATTCATGCAAATCTCCAGGAATTTCTTAAATATTGAAAAGGTTGAATTCGTTCTCGATGGAAATAGATATTTTTTTTTATTTATTATGTATATAATACAAGTAAATAATATAAATTTACTTAGATGACGACTTTGTTATCAATAAACCATCACAAAAATGAAAAAAATCTCTAAATTCTTGGCTGTAACAGCCTGCATTGTCGCTATTGGTTCAGTATTTGCGACTAAAAAGGTTCGTGCTGACGGTTGTTCAAACTATTGTGGATACAATCCTAATTACGCATGTGTTATTGGCTGGCCTGCAGGTAACACCACAACTTGCTATTACTCTCATTCCAAGGCTGTAAACTAGCTAGGTGAACATTGCCCGCGCAATGTCGGGCAATGTTTTATTAATTTATTTAAACTAGCTTCATTTTAACCAAGCCTTATCCCTTATTTATGTCTCTATCGCCTTTCAAGCGCCATTATATATTCTTATGTATATTAAGCCTGGTTTTTAACAGTTGTAGAAAGAAAACAAATCAGCCAGGGCAGTTTTCCTTTGAAGACTTCAAAAAGCAGCAAAGTTTAACAGGTAGCCCTAGGCATCTGGAAAACCTTCATTTCGGAACGGATTTAACGGTTATACCAGAAAAAGATCTACTTCTTATAATCGACCTGCGCAATGATTCTTCTTATGTTAATGCATATAATTTAAAGACGCTTAAATTCATTAAAGCGTTCGTCAAAAAAGGGGTTGGTCCAAATGAACAATTGGATTGTAACAAACTTCAATACGACAAGGCTGCTAAGTACCTCTACGCTGTTGACAGAAGTAAGAGTAAAATCTTTCAATACGCTATTGATGATATCATTGATCCGAAAAAAGCTGTTTTTCCAAAGTGGGATCTGACACTTGATAATAAGGGTTTATCTAAACCGCTGTTACTTTCCAACGGCAACTTTGTAGATTATAGCATACCTAAGCCTAATCAACCACCGTCCGTATTTAGTTTCTACCGTGCTGACGGCACGCCTTTATTTAAACGCGGACACTTTCCGTCAATCGAAGAAAATTACAGTCCCTCAGAAATCAGAACTGCCTTTGAAGGCCAATTTTTTAGTTCAAAGGACGGCAAACACATCGTTTTATCTTATTTTAACGGAGATTACATAGATGTTTACGATTCGATAGGCAACCTGCAACACAGAGTTCACGGGCCTGAACTTTTTGAACCCGCTGTGAGCACAACTTCCAAATATGGCGGAAAAATGATCATTAATAACGAAGGATCACATTTTGCCTATGCATCACCGAAAATAAATGGCGATTCAGTTTTAGTATTATACCAGGGAAAGGGTGCTCCCGAAGGGGCATATCACGAAAACAAACTATTATTATTTAATCAGAAACTTCGGCCGGAAGTATTATATAACTTAACACAACCGATATTTTTATTTGACGTGGATTGGAGAACAAAAACTTTGTATGCCTTAACACACCAGGTTAAAGACAGTAACTTAATTATAGTCAAGCTGCCATGAATCGATTGATAAGAATAGCGATATTACTGATTATCATTATATCTACGACCAATGCATGTCAAAACCTTAATATGCATCAAAATCAGGAAAAGATCTCTGAACAGACGTATGAAAAAATTGTAAAGTTTTGTCCGGGTGGATATCGTAAGGTGATGTTAGTGTATTATTTCGATGGAGACTGCGCCATGTGTTTAGGTAAGGCCAGCTATATTGAAAAATATGCCAATGCCCGGGGATTAAAACCGGTATTAATCGCAAAGACAATGAATCCTGCTGAATTCCGATATAATCTGCAAAAATTGAATATTCGGACCTGTGTATACATGGAAGAAAATCTGGAATTTGAAAACAAAATTAACTTTATGAAAGTCACGAAAATAGACGTGGATAGGAACGTTCAGAATTATGATAAAGAAGTTGATAACAATCAGTAATTTAAAGTGCTATGAGAAATTCCATTATTTCAATCACGTTATTTTTTTCAATATTCTGTCTATATTTTACCAGCTCAGCACAAAAACTTCCAAAGACACAAACCCAAAGCGCGCTCTTACCTTTAAACTTTAAGATTGATGGCATTGCCGCAGAATGGAACAACAAATTTCAGTGTTTTAATAAAAATGTTACGCTTTATTGCACCATCGCCAATGACAACGAGCATCTTTATCTTGTGATTCAGGCAACAGATCCAATTATTGTAAAAAAAATAATTGCAGGTGGCGTTCGATTCACAGTCTGTAAATCTGGAGAACGGAGTGAAGAAAATCCATTTGCGATTACTTTTCCGTCTACAACATTTCGATATCAATCACAACTTTATCAAAACGTAAATTCCTTCAAAGGCAGTGACAGGAAAGATTCATTAATCAATGACCTCAATAAGATTTTATTAAAATCCAATAAATTGATAAGACTTGAAGGAACGTCGGGGGCGACAGATTCAGTATCTATTTACAACAGAATTGGCGTGAAAGCAGCTATTCATTTCGACGAGAATTTACGGCTAACCTGTGAAATACTTGTTCCCCTAAAACTGATTGGAATACAGTCGCTGAAATCTCAGATAGCCTATAACATCATGCTTGTGGGCAGTTCAGGAATTAAGCCTGTGAAATTTGGTAAAAAAGTGACCGTAACCGACGTGCCTATGGGTATGAGTGATGATGCAACTTTTCAGTTATTGAATTTCCCTACTGACTTCTGGGGTGTTTGCGGATTAACCGGCCCGTAAATGACATGTAGATAATGAATCATTCCTGTCTCATATTCCTTTCTGCGCTGATGCTCTTATTTCAGGGACTCAATTCATTTGCACAAGAAAAAGGTGTAAATCATTTGGGAAAATCTTTGCTTACGCACCAGGTTTCCGGTGTTGTGTTGGACAGTCTTGGATCCCCTTTGGCGGAGGCCACCATTTTTTTGAAATCAAGTCGGGATTCCGTAACTGCCCGAACAGGCGAAGATGGCATATTTGTGTTTGAACAGCTGAAAGAAGCTTCTTTTTCGATTCGGGTTTCTTTCACGGGTTATAAAACTCATGTAGGAAAATATTTTTTTGATCAAGAAACCCGTATTATCGTATTAGAACCCATTACTTTGGCGAATCAATTCCGTGAATTAAAAGAGGTGCTTGTTAATGGAACGCCAACCATAAAATATAAAAAAGATACAGTTGAATATCGTGCAAGTGACTATAAAGTAAGACAGTACGCTAACGTTTCTGAATTACTAAAGCAAATGGAGGGAATGGAATTAGCTCCCGATGGAAAATTGTTTTTCCACGGCGAGCAGGTGAAATCAGCCAAATTAAATGGAAGAGAATTCGCGGGTGGAGATGTAAAAAATGCACTTGAAAACTTACCGGCTGACATTGTTGATAAGATTCAAATTGTTGACGATTTCGGCGAAATTGCAGCTAAAACCGGGGTCAAAAGCAAAGCAGCACAAAAAACGCTGAATGTGACTACACAGGCCGATAAGTCGATAGCAAATATCGCATTAGTTAAAGCGCAGGTAGGGACTTCCGGAAGATATAATGAGCAAGCTTCTTTAGAAAATATAAGTGGAAACCGTGTACTAGCTGTTACAGAAAACTTTAAGAGAACTGTTTCAGGCATAAACTCGACGGATGCTAATAACACCAGCACTTCGACACCTGATTATGTGGACGTTTCACCGCCGGGAAAGACAACGATTGCTACGCCAGGAATAAGTTATACAAATGACTCGGGCAACGGCTTCTCGTACGTAGGTAGCTACAATTTTTCTTATGATAGAAAACAGCTTAATACACAGACGACAAGTCAATTATACTCAACTTCGGGCTCAACTTTTTCAACTGCTAACACCGAAAATAATGGATACTCAAGAGTTCACCAGGCACGTGCTAAAGTAAATTATGAAATAAGCAAGTTTGACTTTTTTCAGCTACTTGCGGACTTTGCAAACACTAATGATGGCAGCAGGGAAAAAATTGAATCTGAAAATTTCAGTGATTTCACGTCAGGCCAACAGCATTTTAAAAGTACAATTCAGAATGCCTTAAATAACGAAAAATCTGATTTCAAAATAACCGGAATATATGTCCGATCATTTAAAAAGCCTCGTAGATTTTTGTCCATTCAGTTAAGTATTAACCCTGCAACGCGACATCAAACGGACAAGAAAGACGTAAATTATCAATATTTCAGGGACTCATTAAACAGTCCGAATTTTGTAGACTCCGTTTCTCATTTAAACTCACAAAAGGCAATTACGGCCACAACCTCGGAGTTAACGTTTATATATGGTGAGCCGCTAAAATCGAACAGCCTTTTGGAGTTTTACGCCAATATCCGAAATACTTCATATTCAAATACGGCACGTACCGATACTGTTTTTCAAGATGGGCAGGTGCGGGAACTCTTGCGGCTAAGAAATGACTTCAATTACGATTTTATGGAAGGCAAATTTTTTGCTGATTATCACTTTACTTCCGGTAAAACTGAACTTGTGTTAGGGGCGGGGCCGTACTGGACGAATATAAAACGTCACCTGATATCTGGCCAGGGGCAATCAACCATTAATAACTTTACGTTCGCTTTGCTTCCTGTTTTAAGTTACACTTATGCTTGGTCTAAAATGGAACGCTTTGATATGGAATATAATGAAAGCACCATAGAGCCAACGGCACAACAACTTCAACCTTATACTGACAACACCGACCCTAATAATATCATCATAGGGAACCCAGCCATTAAATCAACCTTCATTCATAATTTATCAGGTTCCTATAATAAATACTTGCCCAACAACCGGGTAAATATTTATTTGAGCGTTTTTTACAGGCTTTTCCAGCATGACATCACAACAACTTTGACTCAAAATATTGTAACTGTTGGAAGTGGGCTGAGTAAAACCATCAATGAAATAACCTTTTTGAATATTGAAGGAAATCAAAACGTAGGAGCCAAATATTCGGTATCAAAACAATTTAATCAAAACTTAATCAAGCTCGAGCTCGACGGCAACGTTTCTTATTTTTATCGCCAGGCATATAGTAACTCAGTTAAATATAGTTCTACGCAATGGCATTTTGAAAACAAAGTGGGCACAAGAATCAATTTTGATGAAAAGGCCAGTCTCAACCCTTATGTCGGGTATATTACTGACCAAAGTGTTGCAAACACCCGGAATGCGGTTCCCTCTACAACAAAAACATGGATAGCAGCAATAAGCGGCTATTACAATCTTCCTTTCGAATTTCAAATTCACAGCAGCGCAATGAAAAATTATTTAAGCGGATTTGGCTCTTATGACAGTAATCCATTTGTAGTAAATGCCGGAATTGAACGGAGGCTTTTGAAACGGCAAAATCTGATGTTAACATTTAGCGTCTTCGATATTTTTAATCAAAGCAATTTTGTCCAGCAGATGGTAACTCCGGAGGCCACAATTTACACAAAATCAAATATCTCAAACAGGTATGTAATGATAGGTTTGCAATATAATTTTCAGAAATGGGGAGGTTCACCTACGAGCAATGGTGTGAAGATGAAAAGAAAAGGTGATGGAAGCTTCTATTAAATTGAAATCAACTTGAATTAAAATTTGATCATGTTTGCGGTCGAAGCGAAGGAGAGTGTCGAATTGAGCGCAATAGTTTCGCTAGCTGATCATGAGGTAATCGACCAATATTAAAGTCTTCATCTAACACATTTAAACTACAGAACACTTGTTTAACCCAATTTGTATTTTCTCCTTAGCTTTAAAAGAATGTCCATTATCGTTATTGAGTCTGCAGTTAGAGTTTACAGATAAACCAGTTGTTTTTATATTTAAAAGCCAGACAGCTATTTTTAAAATATTTCTAAATTAACACTTCCGCCATTTTCATATTTACATCACTTTTTATATCTGCGGAAACATTACCAACGGATATTTACGATTTCATGGACTTGAATAAAATGAGCGAGGCGATGCAGATTGGACGGGACATGAACCATGTCAAATCTATTTGATTATCAATATTTTATAGAAGCTTAAAAAGTGACTACCCGAAATACGCACTTTTTATCCGACTGTTTGCTTTCAAATGATGGTAGATTAAAGTTAAGAAATAATAAGCTTTTAAGCAAGTGATTTGACGCTGAAATTGGATCAAAATCATGAGTTCCGAAGGGAACGCGAAAAACAACGTAATAGGCTCACTTTCAATATCAATATTCTGGTTTCTGACCCTGCTCACCGGTAAACGAGCGAAGTTCTGAAAGATGCTCTTAAATGAAGTTGAAAGTGTTTTTTTTGAAAATCGCGAATGCTTTTGTAGCGCAGCAAAAATGCATGAGCAGACTTTATCGAAATGGTTTTTTTTGCTATTACCTGTCAGGGATCGCAACGGCTTCCTTTTCGGGAAAAGATATAGTGGAAAGCCTGACAGGAGGGACAGCCAGTTCTATTTAAGGTAAAGCAGAAATTTACTATTTAAAAAGCAATGCTATGGTTTGCATTAGCAGAAACATCTTACCGCAATCCAATTTTATGATATTGTATTTCGCATAGAAGGCTTCGGAATCATCATAAAGGGATCGACGATCAGCGCCATTGAGCCTATGTGTTTTCTGACCTGTAGAAAGCCCTTCTTAGCGCATCCATCAGTAAATATTCACCCAGGCGCTTCCCTTTATTTTTGGTCTAAATGCAAGACGGCCTTATTATATTTTATGATGCAATGACCAGTTAATACAGTTCAAATTTTTGCATTTTATCTAACGGGCTGGTCTGATTTAATTGATATATACTTTCATTAATTGTAATCAGACACAGAGATAATTGTTCGTCGCTCAATACAAATAGTCTGCTTAATTCGCTATGTATCAGTACGTATATTAAACCTTTATCGGAGTTGACTAAATTGTAGCATTCCGTCAGGATCTCGTAAGTAATTTTGAAATTCTCTCTATGCGAATCAATTTTTTCAAGTTGCTGCGCAATGAGGATTTTTAGCTCGACAATCAAATTGTGATATTCCTTTTTTTGGTTTTCTGGGTCGGTAATATCATAGCCTATTCCTTTTTTTAACGCATTTAATATGAGTTCTTGATTCGGATGAAAATATTCTTTTAATAATTTTAGCTTGATATTTGTTAACTTGATTAAATCTCGTGGATTTTTAATTTTCAGTTGCTCGGAGGAACTTATTAAGGATCTATGTAACAAATATTCATTTATTTCTACCAACTCTGATATTGAAAGATCCAATCGTTGCGCGGTGAAAGCCAATACGATTATTGCAATATAGACAGTTCGTTCCGCATCATGAATTTTGAAATCGTGTATATTCTTCTCTTCTATTTGATTTATTTTTTTTGCGCATGATTCAAAATCATAATAAAGTTGCCTTATTTTACTTTCTTCGGTATAAAGCCAGCTTGGTACGCCTGATATTTGAATTGGTAGTACATCATGACATATTTTTTTAAGGGCGAGGTAGATTGATTTGCTGCTGTAGGAGTTATTGTTTTTGTCTAATTTAAAAACTAATGAAATGGCATTAGCATAAATTTGATGACTATTTTTTTGAGAAATGAAGAAATATAGGAAGATCTCTCCAAGTAGTTGATGATTATAAATGGCTGGTAGAACTGTTTCAACAAAGTTTTGCATGTTGATTGACCTATATCTTATGTCCGCAATAAATCGATCTACGGTTAGAGTCTCTTTTGAGTTAGTTTGATCTAAAAGATATAGATCGATGAAGTTTACAATATCATTCGTGTCACATCCTTCTATCAACTGTTGTCGCGTAATAGCGATCAAGTTGTTTAGGAAATCAGGCGATTGCTCAATGAGCAAGTTAGCTCTATACTTTCCTAGTTGTAGCCAGTTTGTCTGATTGATCGCTTCTATTTGGCTAATGGTATTGACAAAATCAATTAATAACAGGAATTTCTTTTCAAAAGATAATTTTTTCTCAAATTCAATTCTTAATTTCAGTAATCGCTCAAAATGTTGTTTTTTAAGCTTATTTACTTTTATGCTTTTGACTTGATAGATTTTTTGAGCTTCAGTTATTATTAAGCTTGCTATTTGATTTGAAGATTCCTTTATTATCCGGCTATTAGAAATCATGGAAAGTAATGTTCCTCTTGGATCGAATTTTTCGTTGATAAGAATATTTTCGATATTATTTAAAGGGATTTGAGTAACATCAAATTTGTATTCGTTTTCCATGATTATAAGCGGAGTTACATGACTGAATTGTTTATCTATAATCAAAATGTCGATGTCGCTATCTCCATCAAATTCGCTTTTTTTAACATTACTCCCAGTCAATAAAATAGCTTCTGCATTTGGGTAATGGAATAATATCTTAGATAAAAGATTTGCTTCAGAGATCATAAAATGAATAATGTTTAGATGCTAAAGATCGGTTTACTGAAAAAGGTAACGAAAAGTCAGCCGGTGAATAGTTATCATTTGTAAACTTGGTTTAGGATTAGTTAATAAAAGACCTAGGCTTTTTTTTTCATTTGTATCTGGCTTTTAATACTCAAATATAAATTATAGTATATGCAGGTTAGTACTCCAACCTTGCATGTACTAAATTAAAATTTAGTATTGATTTATCTCTAAAAGAAACAACAAGAAAAAAGATTTCTTTATAGTGAAAAGTTTGGTTGGCGTAAATATGAGTAATGTTAAGTTTGTTGTTCCTTTGATGGTAGTTTTGAGCAGTTTTTTTATCAGACTAATTTGGATTTGATTTTGTCATCCTTATCATTAAAATGATGTTGCCATATATTAACTAAATATTAATTGAAAAATTTCCTTGTAATTAATAAATGTATTCTTTATTTTAGTATTACAATGACCCCTATTCCTTATAACAAATTCGTTCAGTGTTTTATACTGTTACTCATCTTTCCGGCTTGTTGCTTAGGTCAGGTGCAATTAAAATGTTGTGGCATTGAAAATAGGATTCCAAAATTCCTCCAGGATTCCGTTCAATCTTTTAGCGAGAATATACTCGTCGAAAAAAAAATCATTGAAAAACTTCCTAACTCGAAATATCCTTTTGAAATAAGAAATTTCAGTACCGATGGACTTTTCCAAGAGACTGTTCATATCGTAAAATGTAGTGGCGATTCTTTAAGGATTGAAAAATACCAGATTTTCTGGTTTTCGAAGAAACGTCATATGGAGAATCAGCTTGAAACATCCTTTAAAAAGTATAATAATCTGGGAAATGACACAACTTTTGCGGTTTTTGTCAGAAAAACTACAGATAACGCCATTTTACTTAATAGTAACCGGAGAGATTTAATTACTCAGTTAATTACAAATCATATTTACGATCTGCCAGGTAGTGACGACATTACAAAACAAATACTAAAAGCACACCCTAAAACGCAGGTTATTCAAATGGGAATAGGGCCAAGCTACTCAATTCTCGAGTTTAAATTATCGACATTCTGCAGAAGCATACGGTTATATCCAAAAGATTACAATCCTGAGCCTGAGGATGTTAATAATTACAAGTATAAAAATGAAATACTAAATATTTTATCACAGTTAACGAAAGGATTTTGATTATGAAACTTGCATTGGAAGAACTTCAAAAAACGTTTTCCTTAATGGACGAGTCGGCGCAAAAAGCCGTTTGTGGAGGAGGGGCACTCGCTATCCCCGCTGAAACGCTCACTAAACTTTTTAACTTCAGCTCATTAGACCCTTCCGGTAAAGGGGACGCGACTGCGGGGTTCAATTCTCCGCTTGGGCAAAACATTGCTACAGAGCTTGAACTTATGGCTTCAACCCCTTTAGGGATGGATATCATGCAGAAGTTGATATCTACCGGCAAGTCAATAGATCTTACGGACACAGATCCTAAGGGCCAAGGATCAAGTGTACCGGGATATTTTTATTACGAAAATGGTGATGTCTCCAAACCCGCCATTGATTTCAAAGGGTTAATTGGAAACTTGAGCTATATCCAAACAGAAATTGATTTTAATACTGTGGCTCATGAAGTGTACCATGCATATGAACACGTTTACCTTAATATGCTAGACAATCCGAAAACCGTAGGGTTTGAACTTGATGCTAATTTGGCAGCGGCTTTTATAGAGAAACAATTGGACGCAAAAGCAACTGGGAATAATTTTTATGAATATGGTGCACAAATGTATGTTTATTCCCCAAGCGGCCAGGCCCAAACGAATTTTTACAATGCTTGGTATAGTTTAGTTGATCAGCAGAATTTCACAATTAATAATTATAATGAACTGATTGCCACTTTTAAACAATCCAAATATAACAGTCCTGGAATTTCAAATCCAAATGATCCTAATGCGGGGTATAATAACTTAACTGCTACACCTCTAGGAGCGGGAGTGGACGGTTCGCCTTTATATGGATTATTTCAAAAGGATGTCTTTTATCCAGTTACGCCGCCTCCTTCCGGATATTCATATGGGTCATATAATAATTCGGATCCATATAACCCAGCTGATGAATATTCATGGAATTTATCAGGCGGAACACTGTTACCAAATACATCTTCTTCTTCTACACCTTCGAGAGTATATAATGAAACTAACGGGCACTGGATGGATATTCCGCCAGGAGCATCTGTGCCTACCGGTTATACTATTGTAGATCCTAGCAGCGATTTATATCAGCATCTCACAGATCCTACAAAACCATATTTTCCACCTAACGACAACTTAAAAAGTATATATCAAGATCCCGATGCACAATACGATGATGATAAAGAAGAAGACGTTTATGGCTATTGGGACGTAGCGGATCAGGAAGACGAAGACGATAACTACGATGGAGGTTCTCCAGTTAGTAGCTATAGTCCTTATGGGGATCCTGATTATAATGATTCAGGAGAGAGTTACTATAGTTACTAATTTCCTATTCCATTTATCTTTGTAATAAAACTTCCTTGTTTAACTCATTCCCCACTGACCGTCAATTAGACATGATGGATTGCGGTCCGTCGTGTCTAAAGATTATTGCAAAATTCTATGGTAAATATTATTCATTGCAATATTTAAGAGATAAATGTGGAACCACTCGTGAAGGTGTTTCATTTTTAGATCTAAGCTATGCTGCGGAATCTATTGGACTAAGATCTTTGGCTGTTAAAGCCACAATAAAAGATCTGAAAGAAAAAATTCCGTTACCCTGTATCATTCATTGGTCGCAAAGCCATTTTGTGGCAGTCTACAAGGTTTCGGATAAGTATATTTATGTGTCGGACCCAGCTAAAGGACTAATTCGGTACACCATCTCAGAAATAACGACTTGTTGGCTAGATCCTGAAAGTGAAGCAGGATCAGTACTAGTATTAGAGCCGCAAGCGGATTTCAAGCAACGTGAAGCAGGTGAAAAATTAGAGAGAAAAAAGACGCTTGAGAATTTTCTTGGTTATTTTACTCCTTATAAATCGAGCTTTGTAAAATTGTTTTTGGTTATGCTGGTTGTTACAGTCCTGCAAGCTTTTCTTCCATTTATCTCTAAAGCAGTTATAGATGTTGGTATCAGAACAAACGATATACATTTTATTAATTTGGTCTTGATTGCTAATATTACTATTATTCTTAGTGTAACACTTTCTAACGCGGTCAGAGATTGGATTTTATTGCATATTACCTCAAGGGTGAATATTGCTTTAATTTCTGATTATCTGATTAAATTAATGAAGTTGCCCATCACTTTTTTTGAAAATAAAATGGTCGGTGATATACTACAGAGAGCTAATGATCACGAAAGAATCAGGAGTTTTATAATGAATAATTCGTTAAACTTAATTTTCTCCAGTTTAAGTTTCTTGATTTTTAGTGTTATTCTATTGATCTACAATAAAGTTCTGTTCTTGATTTTTGTGATTGGTAGTGTTTTGTATATTCTATGGATAATGGCCTTTTTAAAGGTTAGAAAAAAACTGGACTGGGAATACTTTGATTTGGTTTCAAAAAATCAAAGCTTTTGGGTTGAAACAGTTTCCTCTATACAGGATATTAAACTGAATAACTATGAAAAGCCAAAAAGGTGGAAATGGGAAGGAATACAATCCCGCTTATATAAGGTTAACCAAAAAGTAATGACTGTTACCAACTGGCAGACCTCTGGCTGTATGTTATGGAGATGTTGACCACCTGATTCCGGGCCAAACTGACCAGGCAATTAGCTGACGTGGGGCGTGCAGCAAACGCTATAAAAGCGTGTACAAAAATAGTTATTTAAAAGGCATTTT
>Ga0116227_10000268_pt1 | contig 95255 bp, 76 predicted proteins | sample S1TSphgellanicum_FD_89693 | JGI IMG/M metagenome (GOLD analysis project Ga0116227, IMG submission 89693) | Host-associated microbial communities from peat moss isolated from Minnesota, USA - S1T2_Fb - Sphagnum magellanicum MG | ecosystem: Host-associated > Plants > Peat moss > Unclassified... | reverse complement strand
GAAAAATCTAAGGCTACGTATTTGCTTCTTTTTTTATCTTTTTTTTTTTGGATGACGTCTGGCCAGCAGCTCCGGGGAGCATTCACAACAACCGTGCAGGAGGAGAGGTTGCTTCCGGTCCGAAGTAAGTAACGGCGTGCGGGGGGGGCACGGGTGCATTATGCACCGGGTTCACACTAGTGTAGTATAAGAGAAAGACCACGCCCCCACCCAACACATGTGCCTAGGTGTTGATGGCATTCCCCCTAATTGCAGAGTGGGAGCGGCCAGGACACTCCTCACTAGCTTTGCAAAACTCTACTCAAGCTACTACCATCAAGTTGTCACTCTGTTCACATCAGCTTCCCAAGACATTCCCATCAGGTTCTCATTGTGTTCCCATGATGTTCCCAATTTGTTCCCTAAGTTGTCTATGTGTTCGACATGATGTTCCCAATTTGTTCCCTAAGTTGTCTATGTGTTCGACATGATGTTCCCAATTTGTTCCCTAAGTTCTCTATGTGTTCCCCCCATCATGTTCCCAATAGCGTTACACTTTATCCCATAACCAACCAATAGGTACCCACAGTCAAAAGAGCAGCACTAGAGTAGATCATGCATGAATGCACTTGATGAAATCAAACAAAAGAACTTTTTGGGTGGGTCTTCAAAGTCCCCAACAAATAAACCCATGGTGCAAACAAACCACCCAACCAACCAACCCATGGTGTATTTGAAATATCTTTAAAGTAACATGTATAGGGATATCTACACGGTTAGTTTGGTTCAAACTGAGCATAAATTTTGAAATTTGATATGGTAGTCATTTTTAAATTGTGCAAAGATCGAGGACCAAATTGAAAATAAAATTTAACATCAAACTAGTTTGATCCTCATCCCCTATTTCCAACGTAAATAGAAGAAGCGTTTCTTAGTTGCTTTCCTTAAGTAAGTAGCTTAAATGAATAGCTCACATGGGGACTAGGTGATTTGGGTGGGTAGTTTAGTTAGTTCAAGTAAGTAAGTATTTGAAATAGGTGGGTAACTTAAGTGGGTAGGCATCATAAATGATTGGGTAGGTAGAAAGGTGACCTAATGTAGTTTACCTTAGATAGGTAGGTATTACTAGGTGACCTAGGTTGATAGTTTAGTTAGTTTAACTATGTGAACAAGTACTTAAATACCTAGGTAGCCTAGGTGGGTAGGCACCTTAAGTGTTTGAGTAGGTAAAAAGTATCATGTGTAGCCTAGGTAAATAAATAGGTAGCCTAAGTAGGTTGGTTGATAATAAGATGAGGACCTAGATATGATGGAGATAACCTAGGTAAGCAAGTAGGTTGATTGTAGGATGAGAGCCTAAAGATGAGAGTAGGTACCCAAGGTAGGCAAATAGGTTGATAAGTAAGTTGAAAGCCTAAGTAGAGAGTTTAGGTAGGTAGATATCCTTAGGTAGATAACGTGTAGTTAAAATTCAAAAAACGTGCCACTATGTTCATGCTTTCTTTTGAGTTTGGGTCCATATTTTATGAACTTTCTTTTTCTTTTTTTTTTAAAGTGTGAATTCAAGATGAAATGACAAAGTCAACATGAAATTTGGCTTAGGTTAGGGTGTGACTTTAAGGATATTTCTATGGGGGTGAGATAGAATTTTCTAGTTCACGAGAAAGTTCTATTCAACAACTTACTTTGTTGAGATAAACTTTCCTAGTAAGGTTGGTCGGTCATGCAAAAGTTCCCAAATCACACAACTACTGAGTCAAACACTCATGTAAACATGTTATAATAATTCTCTTTTGCAATTGCTAAATGGAATACAGTTTAACTTTCATGACGTCTTTTGCTGTTGGTGAACAGGTAGGATTTGTTTTTCTGGTAGGTTGCTAGTGTTTTGTCAGAGGTGTACAATAGCACGACAACTAATGAATGGGATGTCAAATATCTCTTAACAAGCTTTTGTCTAACACCTTTTCAATCTTGTCATTTTTATGCTGTCAAATACCCATTATCAAGCTTTGTCCAGCCCATTTTGGATCTTGTCTTTTTGCCTCAAGTGGTTGTCAAATATCCCTTAGCAAGCTTTGTGTAGCACCCGTTTGATCTTCTTTTTCTTTGCCTTCCGTGATTAGAAGTTAAATTGCATTGTGCAATTCTTCATGTTTTTCTTGTTTTGTAATAAAAATAGTAGTTAATTTGTTTCGTATGTTGTGTTGTCTCATGTTGAATTTGAACCCAACACCTTTCTTGAGAGAGAAAGTAACAATTAATAACACAGATTCAAGCATTACAAAGAAGATTTTTTTTGCATCTAATATATGTGCAAAATCAATAATCAAACCTTACATCAGAAAGCAAGTTACTGAGCAATGGTGATCACTTTTTGCACTGGATGATGATTGTTAGGGCATGTTTGGCATCTTCCCTATAACCGTCCACAAAACAGATAGAAGGTTGGTAAAGTGAAGACAACTGAACTGTCCACAAACAGGTAGAAGGTTGGTAAAGGAGAGAGGGACTAGATGAAGAGCCATCAGGAAGATGAAACTCAGATGTTGCAAAGGATGTTGACAACAAAGATGATGGAGATAACAAAAAAATCATCATGAAAAGAAGGAATAACAGTTAAAACAAGACAAATGAAAGATGGGGAGTGTACCAGTGTTTGGCGGTTCTCGACTTTTCCATCCAGTTCCAGTTTAAAACATAAAGACTGGCTTCAGATTTCTTGGTTCCAGTTCTTCAAAAAATGAAACTCTGATTCTGACTCTGGATCTGGTTCTTCCCCCGAAAAAAAATTCTGGTTTAAGATCTGGTTCTGAAAATCAGACCCAGTTCCAGTCCAGTTCCTGGTAACATGGACTAGAAATGGCGGTTACACGGTGGGTTTAGTCTATCAGTTCTGGTTCCAGATCTGGTTGTGCACATAAATGGAACTGGGATCTGGTTCTTCAGAAAAACAATTGGTTCCAGTTCTAGAAGCAATTCCAAAAATCAGACTTGATTTCTACTAACAGTTCTAACCCACCACACCAGGTAACTGCCTAACACTGGAGTGTACCTAGTACCTAAAGAGCAAAAAAACTACTCACAAGCAAGAAGGCATTTGCAAGTTGCAAACTATTTAGCCAAAAAGGCAAGCTATTCACAAGCAAATCCCCTACAAGTCATCAACTAACATGCCTAAGAATGAGTTTCCCACAAGAAAGTTACAAGTTAATTTGCAAGCAAGCCTTGACACGATCTTACAATGAGCTTCAACATAATAATAGCTTAGTAGAAACAATTGAACTCCCCTTTCAAATGGCTATTTCTGATGCATTATTTTTGTTCATCATACAACACTTGATCAATATTTGCAAGACTTCATTAGCATGAAAGAGTTCAAAGCTTTTCTACTTTAAGTGAAGGTAAAGAATCCTTTAAAAATGCACAACCACACCTGTGGTCAATCTGCATGAGGATGGGCTTCTTTGTATCTACAGCGCTTCAGATACCAAGCTGCATGCATTTGCAAGCCCAGGCCAACAAGTATCTTCAATGCTAGAAGGATGACGTATGTGGCACCCCCAAGCAATAATATACTTGTCCATCTTTGCCAGAATCCTTGTGGAAGCAATGTTACATACAATGGGATCAAGACCCTCAGTACCTGTGAATTGAAACACCCTCGGTACTTTTGTGTAAGCAACTCACAGAGCTTGGAAACAGTAACAAACAAAACATTGGCAATGCCTATAGAACCAGATCTTTCAACATCTAAGATACAGTCCACATGACCAAGCAGCATTCATTCAGTCAGTGTGATAATGAAGTGCTATCCAGTTAAAAGTCACCATGTATTGCCAAGGCAATTTCAACATTCATAAGCTTACAATTACAGGCCCCAGGGAAACAGCACTAATGGATCAGAAGAAAGGTGTACATACCACACAGGCAGGTGCAAGTGGCACAAATTGCAGTGTCTTGTGCACTTCATGTGATTGACTCTTTACTGTCTGCAAACATCTTGAACACAATTTTGGCTTAGACATTTTACACAGAAAGGGCTAAATGATATTGAAAACTGTGCACTACCAGCAATCAACAAATAATCTCATATTATAGACATCCATTATGACATGGTATTGCTTAAGTGCAACAAATGAACTTGAACAAGAATCCTGAAGCTCAACTAAGTAAGCATACTCACCTGCTTACACAGTGCTTGGAGAAACTCTGAGTATGCTTCAGGCTTTATCTCATTGAATTTAGCCAGAAAAGAGTGCTTAATCACATCTACCAGAACTTCACACAGCAACACCATGCCTGCATTCTGCAGCCATGTCCACAAACCAATTCCCTACCTGTGAGAGCTGAAGATCTGGCATTCCTACAGTAAACATTGCCCAGTGATCATCCAATTAGCACATCACTGCTGTTGCTTCAAATCATGAAAATACATCTAATGGGAGCATGACATACATAACAAATCCAGCTCAAGATTTCCTGAGTATCCCAGGTCTTGATTAGGAGACAGAAGAGCCAGGGTCAACAAGGCATACATAGGCAAAACTTAAAATCCAGGAGTCTTCATTATTCAGTATGTTCTGAGCCAAAACAAATAAGAGATGGGTCATGATGTGAAAGCGCTCCACAGTGTCTGCACACACACACCATCACCCAACTAAATTCAATTTAGGTTTCAATATTGAGTGTTGCAAACTAACACAACACGTCAATCAAAATAAGAGTGATGGCAGCATAAGGACAAGTGGCAGTAACATAGAGTCAAGCAAACACAAAGAGCTCTAAACATTAGGCATTCTGACTTCACTATAAATCCAACTGGACAAAGTGTCTGATTCTATGCCCTTTTGGTTTAGTACTCCTTGCATCATCAGCACTCACAAGAATAGATGAAATCATACCATGATAGGCCATTTTGTGCAAGTTATCTTTGCCCACCCGCTTGAAGACATTGCTTTTAATCTCCGCAAAGTTGTTTGATATGAGAAGTGTGAGGAGCATATTATTTTGCGAGTTGATTGCTGCAGATATCGTGATAGCTTGGGACATTATTACGAGTGAGTGCATCAGTGAACACCAGAATGTCAAGGTCAGCAAGCCAAAACACTGTATATATAACAACTGCAAAGTGAAGTTCCTTGATCAGATCAGAATGATTGGATGTCAACCCAGATGTAGCCTTGCAACTCATCACCTGAAACAGCAATCTTTGTGATTAAGGATATAGAAAGCAAAGACTGCAATGCTTTGGTCAAGGCAAAATTGGAGCCATGCTTTGATCAGCTTGTCCAAGGGACATTCGCCAACAGTGACAGCTGAATTGAGGAGAACCTGTAACACGTCTCCTCCAAATGACTGGCACAGCTTGTCAAATATCTGAACATAAAACCAATAGTGATTCCAGCAATGAGCATGTGGGTCATTGTCATAAGGTCCATGAAAATATCTTTTGTCAGAGCACATACAACTAGAGACCCTCTTAGCACAGGGAACCTCCTTGGACCAGAAGATACGTTTATTCAGAGTAATTGCACCACACAACCTAACATGACAATGGAACATATAAATGGAGGAGGCTTCTCTAACCAACAATTTGCACATTTCTGAATTTCTTCAAGTGTAAGCTTTTTGTCTCATGCAGACTTGTATGATGGACAGAGCTCAATACCTCAAGGACATTGAAGACAACATACAGCTTGATAGTAGCTTGACCTCGAATATAGTGATATATGAAGCTAATATCTGCATCACAACTCAGATTTAGAGCGATGACCTGTGCTCTACAGGCAAGGAAATGCCTTCTGCTCTACTCTGTACATTAATTTCCACAGTTATGTGACATAAAATGGGATAATCCTACCTTGGACCTTACAGACTTAGCAAGACTGATTTTTCTTCATAGCAAAGGTCTCTCAGCAGCAGAAGCCATGAGCAACATGAATGAATAGGGGAAGCAACTAGGTATTTGTTGTGCCAAAAATTGTTTCAGTAGACCACAGATTCATTGCATTAACATCCCAGAAGATCAATGGAACCAGTATCTTTTGTTCTTCCACAAATGGTTCTTCAAAAGTCATTGACTGTTTTGACCTGCAATTGAAGATCCCTGGAAACCGGTGAACATGACAACTAAACAAACATCCCTCAAGAATAATGGTGAATGTTGACTTACCAGCTTGCTGCAGAACTGTGACACCCATTACAAGTATGATCAAGGAGCTGAAATCAGATAGCTCAGCTGCATAAGGTCTCTGAAACTGCCTGCCCAAACATTGTTAGAAGTTTTCTCAGCCTACACCTAAAGCCCTTTATCCTCTAATGTGGTCAAAATAACAGGAAACACCAGACCCAAATTGGAAGATTGAATTTGACAAATACCTACAACCCAACAGATTTCCATCATAGAAACAAGGGTGCCAAAAAACTCTATTTTAAGGTTCACACAAGAAGTAATTTCTGCTCCTTAATCCTGCTGCACACATATGATACTTGCAAGTGCTTTGGTAAATTGCTAGAAATGCTGACTGCTTGCTTATTGTTATGCTTGACACTTCCTGAAGGTCCCACTCACCTCCAATACACAAGATGCTGCCACAGATACATCACAATCCTGGCTGGCATGACTGTGCAAAGGGTAAGAAAGGAGTCAAGGCACAAAAAGAAGCCCACATCAATGAGCTGCAGACAATTCCCACAGAGATTGAAGTCACAAAACAGACTAAAAACTCTCTCAAGGTCAACCTTCTCAAGCAACAAGACACTTTGAGTTCTAGATAGCATTTCTAAACAAGGATATGGCTGACTATGAACTTCTTGTGGTGAACTCCTTAATTCCTCCAACAAAATCACTGCAGGCAAATATGCTAATCATGCAAAAGCACATTTCTGACACATTTTCAAACATTTGCAGCAGCAAGAGGGAGGGGGAATAACTACACACCAATTCACACCTCCATGGCACATGAAACATGGTATTGTAAACACGATCCCGCTTCTGCTCCATATTGATGGATGAGTGGTGTTCAAGTGCACTGCCCCTCTGGATTTCTCTCCGAAGGTACTGTATAGGTGATAAATCAACACTTGTTGGATCTGATCACACAGCATGACAACACGCTCCAAATTAAGAAAAACACAAAAACCATAAATGGGTAACACACAAAACAGCTAGCATTGCCAGTCACAACAATCACTTTTAGGTAAATGGGCGAAAAACACACTAGGGGTTCCAAAGACATTGCTTTGCAGGATCTGATCACACAGCATCACAGCACTCCAATTTTTCTATCAAAAAACACAAGAACCACAAATGGATAACAAACGGTTGGCATTGCAACACACAACAATCACCATTAGGTCAGTGGCCAAAAGAAAACCTAGGACTTCAAAGACATTTTGCAGAAAATACATCAAGTTCAAGGGGCCATTGCAGGGTTTGCAAAAGCTTGCAAGAGTGTTGCTTGGATTGGTCTGAGGACAGGAATGAGACTTACAATCAGAGTTGGCAGCCATGAGACGATCCCACTCAGTCAAGTGTGGAGTTCCAAAGCTTGCTAATGGCTGTCGAGCTTGCGGTGGAGTTCTGTGCCCAAGAGGTTCTACTGCATGAACACGCCCTAGGTAACTTGGATCGGCTGCCTCCTTGAAAGACACGATTTTGGTCGACCTTCCCCTGGCCCCTCCTCCTCCTCCTTCTATGCCATTTTCCTGCTGGACAGTCATCATATCAGAATGGTTGTCTGCTACAGAGCGCTGCCTCAGTTCTGCAAAGGGTCGAGGGGATCTCTGAGCAAAAACCAGTTCTCCTATGCCTCCATTTGTTGTTATGCTTGGCTCAAATTGTGTTGCTTGTAAGGGCCAGACCAACAGTGACTTGGATGCGGCTGCAGCAGCAGGATTCTCTTCTTCAAGAGAACCTAATGGAATTTCAGGACTGAGTCCTGACCCTTGAATTCCTCCTTTGTCAGCTTGCATCTCCACTGTCAAGACATGATCACTTGGAGAATCTAAACCTTGGCGTGCTTCAGCAGCACTTGATGTTTCAGCGATGGAAACACCAAAATCCTTCTCGGCCTCAGTTGAAGATGATGCCTGAGTAGAAACAGAGCAGCCGGAGGTTGTTGTTGTACCGGACTTGAGGATGCCAAGAGGGCTTCTGCTTCTGCCAGGAGAGACAGAAGACGCCGCCGCCTTCAGACTCTTGCTCCGCCGCTGCCTCCTCTTCCTCGACTTTCCCACGGTCTTCGATCCGTCCTCATCATCGCCATCGCCTGGGCTGTCCACGGCCAGAAGCTCGAAAGACACCGACCTCCTGTAAACCATTATTATTGCCGCAAGCTCACACTCTGCAAACAGTCCTCAACATCCACAACATTCTTCTCTTCAAAACATGCTCCAAACATGTTCTAGCCGACCAAAGAGGCTCACACGCCAACAGTGGCGATGATGCACGAAAGCACCGTGAGAGGAGTTTTTTTGGATCTCCGTTTCCTCAACCGCACACACTCTCCTGTAAACGCGCATTCCAGAATCAAGCACAACAAACGTGAACAGAAAATATCAGATGTTTCCTCGTCTTGTATTATGCTGATAGGATCAATTCTGGTGTCACATCCTGCTTCATCTCTTGCACTTGCTGAGATGATAGATCCTTATTATGTACAATCGACCTGATGCAATTAGGTTTTTTGTGCAACTCAGAAGTGCTTGACTTTGGTTTTGCTGGTATCTGCTGCACCATGATGTCTGGGATGATGACTAGAATGCAGTTGAAGATGCCAAGGCTCTCCAATTTCTAAAGGTATGAGACCAATCCTCTCATGACTCCATGATTCTGTGGTATGATGATGAGCCAGTATATCTGCCAACTAAAGAAATCATGCATGCAAGTTTCAAACCATGCAGAGCTTGACTGATGCACATTTCAGCTAGAGCTTTACTATTCACAGGTCCTGTATTTCTCTCTCTCCTATTTCTCTCTGGTTTGTAACTCTTCCTAACTTGTTGAGTTTGGTTCTTGGGGGTTAATACTGCTCTAGGAGGAACATGAAGACTTGTTTTTCAGGAGTTCCTTGTCTGAAGGAGTTAATCATCTGGTTTGGGTTGCTCCACCTTTGATCTATAAGACCATGGGACAAGGAAGAAAAAACACATGGAATCTGTCTCAACCCCAATTGATCTTGTATGCTGTATGCTGAGAAGTTTTGCTAGAAGCTTTCTTTGCATTTGACCAAAGGAGAAAAACAAAATGCTGTGGAATCATGAAAGTTGATCGATGTTCATGTTGGCAAGCAATGTATATGTTTTGTCACTATTTGGTGTCTGTGTCTCACCAGGCTTGGCAAGGCACATTTGGGATATACTAGGTTGGATTTCACCAAACTGAAGTTAAGTTTAATTGGTAGTCAAGCTTTCTTCAGTGGCAGTTGATCATTGTCTGCTCCCCAACTGTGCAAAAGAAGGTTTTGTATGAAACCCTAGATCAAGCATTTGCCTCGCTTTCTTGGTTTTGCTGCTAGTGGATTTTGCATTGTGAGCAACCTAGTGAAGACTATGGTTGGTGACTTAGGTATTGGACCATTATATTTATTAGTCCTGTCAACACAGAGGAGACAAGAGAAATAAGGTCTACTGCACACAAGTTTGAAGTTCTCTGAAATTCCCCTTTGAATGCCAGATTTGCAGAACACAATAGCTCCTGTGAAGCAGAAAGGCTTCCAATTACCATTGGTTGTTTTTGGCCACATGCACAAAGCGTCTCCAACTTGAGCCAATACTGGAGCATACAATGGTGGTGGCTGGGTTAGACAGGACTGTGTATCTCAATGCCACAGTCATTCCAAGGGTCTGGAACAAAAGTAAATTGCAAACTGCAAGCTTGCACAGGAAAAGTTAACTAGAGAAAGTTGGCAAATTCCAAGAGGAAGTAGAGAGCAATGATTTGAAGTCTCAAGACATAAGGCAATCACTAAAGTAAGCTTCTTCATTCCTCCATGGGATATGAAGACAAGGGAGTGTTATTCAAAAGCTTGGCACAGGCCTTTGTCCCTGTTTCATCAACAAACTGAAAAAAAGAAGCTGAACAGCATATTTGTTGATTTGGTTGGGAGATTGATTCTACATGTATCTCCATTTTTGTTTCCAACAGGAAATTTCAAGCAGTGAAGAGCAAGTGAAAAGGTGGTTGTGGCAGTGCCAAGTTTACAATACACACAAGTGTGCAATGCTGTGAAGTATGGACGTGCCTTGCTTGAGGTGATGAATTTAACGGCTTCAACAAGAGGATTGTAGGCCCATGGCAAGAGCCCTTGAGGCAGACAAGAAATTGAGACCAAGAATCAAAAGGAGGAAGTGCAGTTGGAGATCAGGAATGTTCAATAAGGTACAGAAGCATGAGAAAATATCCAGGTTCTTTGATCAATTTCTATGTTATGGTATATGCCAACTTGATTGCTTGTTTCACAATGGATTCTATAGTTTGGAATTTGCTAGGAGCTTTTGCGGCAAGTTGCCAAATCCTTTTGTACTATAGGCTAATGACACAGGTGGTTGAATGTGGTACAAGCATGTTCCATCACAGTTTCTATTGAGTTGTGGGTGACCCAGTAAACACTATGTGGTGCCAAAACTGGCAAAGGATTAGTGTAATGTCACCGTAGAGAAATTGATGGAATGAATGGGCAGAACGTAAGGTGGCAAAAAAGCAAAGGAACGTATCAAAATCAGAGACAACTTCAAGTAATCCACCGAGGATTCTTAAAAGCCTTTCCTTGTTACCACATCTGAATGTTAATGGAAAACAATGAACAAATGATTTACGCATCTATGGCATAGAGTTTTGTAGGTATAAAATGATGATTAGGTGAATGACAAGGCTATGGTCCTCTTTTTAAACAGTGTTTTCCTTTTCAGTGAATTTTTGCACTGTAGCAACCAAAAAAATCCATTGAAACAGGGTACAAGGGATTCTTGTGGGAAAAATGCAAACAAAGTAGTCAGATTTTGAGGAAAAAAAGGTTCTGAAATCACCATATTTAGACAATGGGTTCCAACAGGTGGCCAAGATACAGGAGGATTCTTAAGGTTTTGTACTTTCCTCTCCTGCCGGTAGCCAAATTTGGCTAATTCCTGTTGTGGATCATAGCTCATGTGGCTACATCACAAAATTGAAAAAAAAAAAATACCCTGTTTTTTTGTAGATGAAAAGTTTCCAATAGTGCAGAATATATTTAATTTCCTTGAAACACTTTTAAGGGCGAGATCAGAATAATCAACCCTAGAATCTCATTAAAGATTTGCCAATTCAAAGTCACTAGATATTGCACAAATGCGCTTGTTTCATGCATGACAGTCCTTGTCTTAATATTGGCCCAAGTAACACAAAATATGGCACATTTTAGCCCTTAGGGTCCTTGAAGTCACCCTATCTTTGGGCCCTAGTTTGACCCTTTCACCCCTGTTTCATCCCCAATTTTCATGTAGCAGAAAAATGAGCAAAACTGGGTATGGTTTCAATGAAACCAGACATTGAGTCAGGATTTTGCAGGATGATAATCTAATGAGACTTGGTATAATGAAGAACATGAGCAGCAGTGAAACTGCAGGCAAGGCAAATCCAAAACTGGGGGTGAAACTAATAAGGTGAGATAACCAGTTTGATCCTCTTTTTCTCCTGTGTACTTTGTTCAGCCTGACTTTTTTTATTTTGCCCCCAGTTTTGGCAGAACTGAGGCCCAGCACCCCCAGTTTGGAGTACTTTATGTATAACTCTAATATTACATGAAGAAACTCCAGGAAATTTTTCCTTCAATTTTCAAGTGGCCTTATTTCCAAGAACAGTGCAATTACAGCTTTGGACACAGGTTACACACACACTCCAGCAATAAAATTCAAAAAATAATGCATCAAGTAATTTAAATGCCCATCTTTTCAAAAGGCAAAAAGAAACCATTATAAAAATAAAGCCTCTGGATAACCATGAAAGTCTTTTGACTATCTTTCACATGTGGTAAGAAACTGAAATTTTCTTTAGATTGTTGAGTAAGAAACCCCACTGGGAGGTGGGGGGCAGGGTTTGACCATTTCATGGCTCAAAACCCAAAAAACCCCATTCCTCATGAAAATGGTTTTGGCCCGCCCAGCATGTTTGCACAATTTGCTAAGGCTGGTAAAAGGCGCAGCAAAGCTTTGCATCTGCAAGAGAAGAGTGTAATAAATATGATCTGACTGCTGATCCCTACTTCTGATTGGCCAATCATAAAGATTGGTCCATGTGGTTTGCTAATAGTAGTCTCCCACTTATTTGCAATTTCAGCTTCTTCATGGGTGGGGGTTGCAAAAAAGTAAATAACCAAACTCGAATGTGAAGGAATATTTTTGCAAGCCGACATACGGAGCACCATCATGGCTCAACATTCTCACTTGCCCAACCATATGCAGCTTGAGTTCGTACTTAACATGTTTTTAACAAGTTGTCTAGTTACCTAGAACCTGCAACAGAAACTTTATCCCTTGTACGGACTACAGAGATAACACTTGGCATGCATGGAACAAGATTGGGATTGGGTGCAAAGGTAACTTAGTAAAAAGCATTGACAGGAGGGTGAAGGCAAGGATAGGAAGCAAAAGAAGTGCCAGATGTTGCTAGGGAAGTATTGTAATCAGACAACAACAAACGGCCTACAACAATTGAGCTAGCAAAGACAGCAAGCAACTATGGAGACAAAACTTATGCGACTTTACAGGTGGGTGTATTCATCAAACACTTAGTTCTTGTCTGAATCAATGGCATGGAGAAATCCATGACCCGGTCATGAAATCAGGTAGCTCAACTAATCTAACCTATCATTGTGTTTCCCCAATCATATTGTTGTACAATATTGAATTGCGCAACAACTAGAAATGTAAGCAAAAGGTAAGTGTGAGTGTTTTATTTGGTATATGTAGGCTTGTGCCTCATATCAACACTAGTATAAGAACCCTACCAGGCTGATATGATCTGAGGCAATATTACGATTGGTAGTAATGACTAATGACAAGGTGGTTAGTGTAGAGTAAAGCCCCATTTTGTGTGTTTTACACTGCATATGAAATGTCGTTCCTTTGTTTTAGAAAAATTCCCATGATACCCAGAAAGCACTCTCCAGATACTCAATGGGTATCACAGGAAAAAAGGCGACATGTTTTGTGAGAATTGTAATGTGCCTGCAGAGGCAGGTGTTATGCTTTTTTAAAGCCCGCCAACTTTTTAGGTTATGTAAGGCATCATCTGGATACACTAGGAAAAACCGCATTGGTTTGTAGATTGATAGATGGACCTTTGTCAACTTACCCATTCCAGCATCTGAAGCTTGAGGAGTCAGAATTCTCTTCCTGGGATGAGAGCATTAGATTTGTAGATTTGGGTTTTGATGTAACATGTTTTTGTCTGCTGGTATGTTGAAAAGTTTAGTGTATTTTGAAACTTGGGAGTGACCACTTTTGGCTCGCCCTGTGCTTTGATGGGTGGAAAACTCCTTGATCATAGCTGACATGTACAATTGATACCACCCACCTTAATGGCATGACCAAAATAAGATTTAAGAAAATGAAACAATTTTGTTAATCCCTTGTGAAACCTTTCTTGAAATCAAATTTGAAAGAGTTTGATGAAGGTAGTAAACATATGGTGTGTAGAAAGTAAGACAAATCCAATATTTAGAGTTATTTTACATATATATATATATACTATGCAAATATTGTGGTACACATTCTCAAAGGTAAGTTGAAGACCCATATGACATCTATAATCCCACACTTTATGAGTCACAACCCTAATAAGGGCCACTTTAGACGAGGATTAAAGGTCCAATGAGATAGAGCAATCCTATTGGATGAGAGCCATAAATTGGACCCACGGCCTTAGATGAGAGTCCAAGACCAAAAAATGGCAAATGGAGCTAGACTTACATGGCACCATTTTGGAGGGAAAATCAATGGGTTCGAACCCCAACAAAAAAGAGCTAAAAAGGAGAGCTCATGATTGAAGAACCAAGATCCAAGCTAGGGTCCAACTCAAGGATTCAATTTGCTTCAAATGAGTCCAAATTGGTTCCTATGAATTTGGACCCGGGACCAACCTTGGTGGAGGGTCAAGCAATTGTGCTAGTACCTCCATTATGAGCAATCAACTCCAACAGCCCCGAATATCCTTGAAACCACCAATCAAACCTACTTTGCAAAGGAAGTCTTTTCCTCTTTTTTTTTTGGAGCATTGAAGGGGTGGAATGTCAAAGGTGAATCTAAGACACAAGTTGTTCATTTCTTCAAGTTATTTTCTGAAAGTAAATTCACAATTTTGAAAATGCAACCGAGAACAATAGAGAATTTTTTGTACTACTTGCTCTATAGGTATCACTCATCTTCATGAAGTCACAATTTCATAATACCTACAGTAGTGTCAATTAGCATAGTTTAACACCTGTTATTGATTGACTAGATATATTGATTGGTCTAAGTGGTTTGTTATTAATAGCTTCTGATCTTCTACAGTCCCAGATTCACGTTTGTAGGTGAGGCTTGGAAACAAATATATAAGTAATCTTGGATGCAAGAAATTTCAGTGACGAATAGTTTGAAACTGGTATATGGGGGATTTTTGGGGAATCCCGTGAACCATTCCAAAGACAATTTCAAAAATAGCTACCTCATTTTCAAGCCTAACTAGCTTCCTTTTCTTATTAACTTTGTTAATAATTATCTCTCACCTTCCCTAATTAACTATCTCCAATTTATAAAGGCTTCACTCTTTTCCCCTATCCACCAACATGGATATGAAAAAACAAATTAACATGTGTCTTTTCATGTCCATGAAATTTGTATGAATTTAAATTGACACAAATAATGATAAATTATTGAAAACCATATGAAAACGTTAAAAAATAAATTATAATAATTGATCATCACTGGTAGTGTGCAGCGGCACAGAGCTCAAATATATAAGTAAATCTTGGATGCGAAAAATACTCTTGCAAAGCCAATTGTCCAGCATGGGTGAGCCTGCAAGAGTTACTAGCTAAGTGCAGACAGCATACCGATAATGCCATCCTCATTCTCATCGTAAAGAAAGAGGCCAATGGATGAGATCAAACAAGACAGATGTAGAATCAGCGGCTGAGATAAACCTATATTACTTCACCAACCTGCCTCATAGCTAGTGGGAAGTGTAGAAAGCATAAGAACCCAACTTGAAATGAAATACACCTACGCTTCCTGTCCCAGACATAAATTACACCGAAGAGATGCACCTCGATTTCACACTAAAATTTTCTCGGAGCTCTTCACTTTCAGCAATGACTTGTTCAGTGCTCCAGTTCTTGTGAACTTTTCGCCACTTTGCCCAAGGTTGCATTAGCATTGAAGAGAAAATAGCAGTTGAAAAGGAAATAAACTTGGTAAAAGCAAAGCTACAACACACGCTCAATGCACACCTCCAAATAAGAAACTGCTACACACCAAGGTCTTTTTTACAATGCTAAAAGGATCCCCTCCTCCCCGCACCACCACCATTGTACAGCAATCAGCAACCCATAACAGATAACATGGGGCACCTGGTGTTGTCAGGGAGAAGTGACCTCAGTTCACACAAGTTTTAACAGGTTTTCTTTACAGTAGATTGACGTGTGGGAACTAAAACAATACAAAAAAAGCACTGTTGAGCTCCAATGTGGTCCTCTCCACTAGTAACTCACACCAAACGTTTCATAAGAAAGGGGGGAGAGATAGTTTCAAGCTGCTGCACATGGAAAATGTGACTGTGTGTAAAACAAGCTGAGCATGCTGGGAGAAGCAGGAGGAGTGTGTGACATGTCACTAGTGACGATTTCGGAGGTTGAACGCCTGCGCAGCCTTCAGAGCTGCACGGCTTGAGCGTTCACGGCGAGCCTCAACAACACAAATGCAATGCACTGAGGTGAGATTAAGACAGCCACTTATGATTAACGAAGTCCGTTCAGGACATGTGTGGAGGTCAGGAAAGGCATCACATACTGCCTGTACAGCATGGGCCGACAAGGCTGTGCAACCACTAAGGTTAAGTGACACAAGGCCATGCCCTCCAGCCTCCCCAAGTAGGGTATCAAACCCACCCTTGCTCAATGCAGGGAGCCTGCTTGCATCTGTGCTACAGGTGCTACCACTGCTGCTGCAGCTCCCTGTGCTACTGCGTGTGTAGGATCTATGTGAAGCCCCATAATTATTCCTTGAGCTGTTGTTCAGGCTCTTTGCCCCAGGCTTGTTCACACCATTGCACCTCAGGTGTGACTGTGTACGCCATTTGCTGTTAGTCACAAGTGAGTACATGGCAGCATCAGTGATGTTGCGGCAGCAGTGAAGGCCCAGAACACGTAGACAGTGGCACTTCTCAGATAACACGATCACACTCTGATCTGCAGGGTAAACGTAACACCATTTGTTAGGTGTTTGCACATATCCACCACCAAAGTCAGTCATCATGCTTTTTTGGTTGGTTAGCCAGAAATAGGCAGCCACAAAGACCAACCTGTGATAAGGTGGCAGCCACACAGGTCTAGGACACGCAAATCAGAGCACCCAATCACCAGAGCAGTCACACCAATATCTGTGATGTGCTCACACCACCCCAGATTCAGAGACTGCAGGCTTCTGCAATGCTGTGCTAGTGCCTACCACCCCCAAGAAAAGCACACAAAAATGCACAAAACACTGTTAACTCAAGGCAGCAGAGCACATAGCCAAGCATTCATGATATGGCAATACACTTTGCCTTACCCCAGGCACACATAGTATGAAACTTTCTGGCCAGAAGTGAGGGATCAGGTTGGAAGTGTACCACTAAGGCAGTGTCAGAGCCTGCATTATCACAGCCACAGAGATTAAGGTGCCGAAGGTTCTTGCAACACTCAGCAAGAACCACAAGCCCTGCCTCTGTTATGCCCAGACAGCCACTCAGATCCAGCTTCTCCAGAAGGGTACACCCTCTTGCTAGGTCATACAAGGATGCATCTGTCAATCGTGTGCCGTTGGAAAGATCAAGAGTCCTGAGATCATGCCAGTGAGCACCTATAGCTTCTATTGCTGGGTCAACTAGATACACACAGCGGCGCAGATTGCAGCTCTGCAGGCTCAAGAAATGGGGGGCCACTGATTGCACCAGCTTGCTCACACTTCGCCCACACCTGCTTGTTTCATTGATCCCATCCTCAGGCTTCAGTCCACAGTTCATGCCCTACTTACACTGTCTCCTGCTTGAAGGAGCAACATTGCGACAAGAAAAAAAAAGGGGGGAGGTAGCTGACCATGAAAAAGAGAGCTCATGAATGCCTGTGGAGATGGACTGCCGCCAGCTAGAGCATACCCCTGTAGCAACCACAACAGTACGATGATCCACCAGGGCAAGAATCTGGACCAACAATTCAGGTGGCAGTTCATGCCACCTCTCCTCCACCTTCTCCAAAACACCACCTGCTTCATCCACCACCTCAGGGCAATCTGTTGCCTGAATCATTCGCTTCAACTTGTTTTTCACACCTGGTGGAGCAGACTCCATCTCATCTTCCTCTGATGCCCAAAAGAATGAGGAAGGACCTGATCTATGGTCAGACAGTCCCCTTGCCTTTTTCTTCTCCAGTCCCAATAGTTCCACATCACTGTCACCTAGATCACGAGGGTGGCAATCAGCAGGAATATCGTAGAGTTGTCCTGTCCATATATAACCCCGAGTATTCCATGTTAGAATGTGACATCTTTGCCATCTTGATGCATTCACCAGTATCAGGAGGTGCCTGTATGTACTTTCTCCTTCTGCTTATCCTAAGCAAAGAGGTGCAATCTTGTGCCTCCAGGTCAAGTGCAACAATGAAATCTCATGCAGATAAAAAATTGTCCCCAAATACCAGCAGTATCATGTTCAATACAGGTATCCAAACATGTGTGCAAGGCATTTCAGATTAGCATCAGAGTTGCTGCTGATTCCACCGCTCTTACACAACCACTGTATCCTCAGGAATGAGAAGGACCTTAAGCAGATGGCCATAAAGAACAGAAAATTCAATTACCACAAACAAGAAAGACCTGGAAGAAAGCGAACAATAGTATCTTGCCGAAATGACTCACGACTGTTCAGAGCTGTAGAGTGAAGAGAGCAGGTAGCCGACAACACATTGAACAGTGACCAAGGGTTTTGAAGCTTGTGAAAGAATTCCAAAACTATACTAGGGAAAATAGAGGATTGCACACATACCTTCTATAGAATCCATAGTGAAGGCTCGTTGAAACTCCTCATCAACAAGCGAAAAGCTCTGGTTGTTGCCGGCTACAAAAAATTGGACCGCCAGAGACCTTATCGTTCTCTTCCAAGCCTCGAAGTTCCTTCCTTCCTGGAAGCAGTGCAGACAGAGGGGATGAGGAGGGGGAAAAACAATCGAATTTTCTCGCTAACAATCAGGTCGAAAATCGAAGTTTCTTCGGACAAAAGGATGAGGAGGAGGGGAAAACAATTCGAATTTTCTCGATGATGATGGGGTTGCGGCAATGAAACAGAATCGCAAACAAAAACCCAGATGCACAGAAGCAAGAAGAGAAGAAAGAAGCACACGAGACAAGTGCCGAGCACCACGAAAGGAAAAAACCTGGACCAAACCTCCAAAGAGAGAAGAACAAAGAGAAACTTCCGAAAGAGAATCGAACCTGAAGAAGACGAAGAAGACAGAGCAAATTGTGCAAATCCCCGAACTCGCACAAACAACTAACAAACAGTTGTTTGTTCCAGAGCTTCTACGACATCAAAACCACAATCGCCGCCTCCCGCAAAACCACACAACAACAATCCTACCGCGTTCCACAAGAGCTCCTTTTTAGAAACACAAACCCCAGCTCCAACCAAAACAAAAATCAAGGAGAAGAACAAAAGGACAACAAAACTTACTCCCCTTGATAAAATTACTCCAACAACAAACAACAAGATCAAAAAACACTAACTTATCAACAACAAAAGGAAACAAAACTTCACCTTGGCAACAATACCACAATAACAACAACAACAACAACAACAACAAGAATCGAAGGAAACAATTCTACCATGGCAACAACAATGAAATGGGGAACAACACTACTATGGCAACAACAACAACAACAACAACAATCAAAAGAAACAACACCACTATCGTGGCATCAACAACCCCTACCACAACAACAAAGGAGGAAGAAGAAGAAGAAGAAGAAGAAGAAGAGAAAAAATTAGAAAATAAAGGGGAGATTGTGAAAAGCACTTCCCAACCTCCGAGTCAATCCTATTCACACAAGTGTCCACAAGTATGGTATTCCTTTCCCTTGGAAATAAAAGGAGAGAGAGAGAGGGAGAGAGAGAGAGAGAGAGAGAGTGAGTGAGTGAGAGAGAGAGAGAGTGAGGGGAAAACAAACACAACCAAAACAGATTCACTTATGTCTGAATTCAAATGATTAGGGTTGGTTGTTTGGTGGCCTTGGCCTTGTGAACTGAAAAAGAAGAAGAAGCTCCAATAAGTGTAGAATGAGTCCCCCCCTTCCCCATCCCCACCCTTTCCCTCTCACCCCACCAAAACAAGCATAATATTTTGCTCATAAGTTTTTTTTATGCTTCCTTTGTCATTTCCATTTGTCCATGCCACTGGGTTCCTTCATTGGCCCATGTGAATCAAAAAACCCAAAAAAAAACTAACGGAAAAATTGTTTTCCCAAGGACATAAATTTGATCATATGTGTTGTTTTTTTGGACTTTGTTTGTGAGCAATTTGATTATATGTGATGTTTTTTTGGGACTTTGTTTGTGTGCAATTTGATTATATGTGATGTTTTTTTGGGGACTTTGTTTGTGTGCAATTGAATCTTTGGGGGGTGTGATGATGATTTTTGTGAGAATTTTTCAACAATGACCCGTTGTTGTTGTCCAATCGATCGCTTCTTTTCTCTAATGACGACGTATTTCATCAAGTGAAAATGTCAGTTTCAATCTTCTTAGTATTTTAAGCAATTTAGTGGCGGCTTTCTTTACCTTAGTGCAATCGAATCTAACTTCATTTTTTTGGACTCCTTCTTTTTACCCCCAAAAAAACTAACATCATTTTTGGGCTCCTTCTTTTTGCACCCAAAAAAAGGTTGGTGGATTGGGTTGCGGGGGCATTTGCGGCACTTACTTGATTAACAAGTAAGTGAAAACTTGGCACATTTTTCAAAGTGTAGTTTAAGGATGGTAGCAGCTTCCCATTGAGGAATTGATCCTGTCTTTTCTTTTTTTGGGCGCAAATGAGGTTTGTGGATTCGAAGAAGAAGAACATCCCCATGCAAATATGAGGTGAAAGGGGTGGTGGGTTCATCCATATACTTTTAGTTTCATTAGTTTTTTTATGTTACTTTTGGGTGTAATTGTTTGTTATTCTATGGAAATTACTGGAATCAATGCATTATTAATTTTTTAATGCTACTTTCGGGTGTAATTGTTTGTTATTCTATTGAAATTACTGGAACCAATGCATTATTGACTTTTTAATGCTATTTTTGGGTGTAATTGTTTGTTATTTTATTGAAATTACTAGAACCAATATCTCACGACGTGTGTTGCTACAATAACTTAACTTGCGACGAGAAAAATGGAACACAAGTTGATAAATCGGTGCCTTTTTCAAATTGAATCTTATGTAAAAAAACGTACACTCTTATTTAGTACCACGGTTTTTTTTTTCGTTTTTTGCAATTTTGTCGAGTAGGTGATCCATCAACAAGAGGAATGAGCCAAATTTGGGTAGTGGTCAAAGACAAATGTAAAAAAATTTTAAGAATCGTGCTTTAGTCTCCAGGACACCTCCAGGAAGTCTTTGTCTAAATATGGCAATTGATGACTCTTTTTCTCCCCTCAAAATATGGCGAATTCTGTGCATTTTTTTTCCCACCAAAAGCCCTTTGTACCCTTTTGTACACTTTCGCATTGAATCTCTTTTTGTTACCACGGGCCAAAATATTTCGCCAAAAAAAAATTAAAAAATCAAACAAGGCTCCTGAGTCATGACATTTATAATGACCGAATATTGTATTTACGCTCGGCTATAGAGTTCATGTATAGAGTTCATGACTTTGTGTGGATAATGAAGTCCAACGATTGATTGAATCCGAGGGCAAGGGTACACAAGCTAGTATAAGCTATGTGGATAAAGTAGTGAGTCAAGATGATGAGTCCCATTTATCAAGAATCCCCTTCATGGAATTGAGCTCCCAAATACCATCATCATCATGGGTCATCTTTTCTTTTCTTATGTATGTACATAAAGGTGCATTCACACCTAATTTTAAGTTAGTGTTAAGTGAAAATCTAGGTGGCATCTTAGGTGGCACCCAATGTTAAATGGGTGATCGTTTTAATATTAAGTGAAAAATGTTAACTTAACATAAAATCTTTGATGGTAAATAAATAGGTTTAGCTTCTAAATGACGACCTTAGTTGTTAAGGGACTTAATACTTAAGATGGGATATCATAATACCTTGGCAAATTTGACACACGAACGTTGAATAATTAATTTAACTCTAGTTTCTTGGTTTGATGCTTGGGTTTTTAATTTTAGAATTTTTGATAGTAAAAAATAAATTTATTGTAAGATTTTATTTTATTTTGTTTCAAACAATTTGAACTGATCAAGTGGACCTCTATTTAATATACTCCCTTCAAAGAGGATCAAAGATCAAATTTGTACAACTTAAGCAATTTTTTGGGAAATTTTAGCAGACTTAAAAATAATTTAACTTATGTCGAAGCGACCAAGGTATTATGGTAGTGTTCTTTTACTCTTATTTCTTAAAGAGTGAAATAGATTTTTACATCTATATAAGTTTCATAAGATTTCCCCCACTTTTAAAGAGTAGGTGTAAATAGCCCTTTGTCTTTTGTAAAAGCGTTATTCATGGATATAAGGTGTCGTCCAAATACACTTACAAAATTTCTCCAACGTCTTTATACCGAAAGAATAACTTCTCTTGTGAAAGGTAAAGGTTTCCTAACTATTTTTTTGTCTTATGTTTTCCTAGCTCGCTCCAAGGGAGATGCATCAAGAGTTTTTAGGGCCACCCAAAGATATGAACATTGAAAATTTGAAGAATAAAGAATGATTATAATATCTCTATTTGAAGGGAGGTTTCAAACCTTCAAACCCTTGAAGGTGGTCGAACCTCCCGTCATTTGTGGTTACTATGTTTGAAAGGTCTTAATAAACTAGTCCCATTTAATTAGCAAAATGTGCAATTTATGTATGATTAACTAGGGTTAATTTATCTTTTCCATTGGATTGGAATCACACTAATTACTTGTCTTTGGTAATGGGCTAAATGTACATCTAGAAGAGTCCTATTGGAAAAGAGGAAAAACATAGGTAATATTAAGGTCTTAAATAGCGATTAATTTGGGAATAAATTGGCTTTGCCTCAACAAAATTGGCTAACATGGGACATATTGCCCAAAGGTGAATGAATGTTCAAGACTTCCTTTGGAGTTGTAAGTTGTAACTTTGTGGCATATGGGATGTGAGTTGCACACTTAATCCATGATGGTGGCATGCTAGGCTACCTTCCCCAACAAGTTTGAGGTGGTGAGAAAGTGGTGCCAAGGATACCTTTTTGCTTACACTGAAAGCCAAGAAATCATCCTCCTCCTCACGAGAAAAACCAAACAAAACCATGGACACAATTGATCACGAGAAAAACAAAACCATGGGACACATGAATCCTCAATTCTTCATCTAAGAAGTCAGAAATATTCCCTTGCAAATTGGTTATAATTCAATACGGACATGGTTGACAGTTGAGACCAGTCGTGGTTGGGCTTTTTTTCTTTTTTTTTTTTAATTTATTAATTGGGGGTGAATTTTTTTGGAATTTTTCAGAATTCTTTTAGTGTAAATTCCCCCAAAAAATCTTTTTAAATGAAAAAAGATATTACTAAACTTTCAAAACCACAATACTGAATAAGAACCTTCAGCTTGGTTTGAAAACCAGGTTCAATTCCGTTTAAAGAAAACACACAAAAATGATTATTCTTGATTAGCTAATTGGTCACATGGTTGCATTTAAATAGTCTCTCACCTTATAACATGGTACCTTGGCAGATTTTACACTAGTTTTTTTTTTTCTTTTTCTTTTTTCTTTTTTTTCTTTTTTTTTAAGTTGTAATTTTCAAAAGGCAATTTTTAAAATAACAAATGTTGTCAAGGAAAATTAAAAAAATATTTTAAAATATTCTATATTTTTACATGGAATTTTTTTAATAATTACTTATTCAATTGGAATGTGTTGAATTTGCCTATACATTAGGATATTGTCCCATTTCGTGTTTCTAAGTGGGGATTGAAAATTAATAAGTGCATTATGTTAAATGTGATAAAAAAAACAAAATGCTAGAGGCCCAAATAGAGGGTATGGATGGAGCTTTTTTTTTAAAATTTGAACTTTCTTTTTTTTTTAATAAATCTCTCATAGTTTTGATTTTAGTAAAAGGCTTGTTCCATGGTTCAATTATTGTGTCGGTTCCACCTAGTCATTTTTTTTATCAGCAAAATTCTACCAAAAAAATTAAAAATTAAAAAATTGAATTTTTGAAAATTAAGTGATTTTGGAAGTTTTCAATTCACCAAAAGTGAGGGAAAAAATGGTTTAAAATGCCAAAGGTAGAAATTTCTTGGCCTTCTTGTATCAATAAATCATTTGCATATGCATGTGTACAAAATCCTTTTATCAACAAACCCTATGACAAGCTCCTTGACTAGTTCTTCGATTCCTTGTATAAACACACACTCACCAACAACTACACCTTTTTTGGTTGTCACCAACCAACAACTATGAAATGAATTGGAAACAAGGGGTGTGTGTCACACTATGGCCTTGCCATTTTTACATTAAAAAAAGCATTTTAAGGCAAAAGAAAAGAATTAGGGAAATTCAAATATTTCACCATGTGAAAATATAATCTTCAAAGAAATCCTTTAAAAGAAACCAAAATCCTTCAAGATATTATAACACTCTATAACTAATCTCAAGTTTCAACACAAGCCAAAATATCACATTTCCAAAAATGCTCATATAAAAATAGACCTATTATTATTATAGTGGCCAAAATCCCTTAAGCTACTATACTCTATAATGAATCTAAACACAATATCCTTGTTGCCTTGGTCATCAAGGCCACCAACAAAAATATTTAAAAATTAGTTCTTGAGCTTGCCAAACTACCATTACCTAGTAGTATTAAAAATATTCATTTCTGGGTGTTCATAACATTGAACTTTTTCATTCTTTGTTTCCAATAACCACACTTGGGCTAAAGGTTAACACTAGGTATAATTTTTGTTGGCCTTGCTTACCAAGGCAAGAAGGATATTGTGTTTAGATTCATTATAGAGTTTAGTAGCTTAAGGGATTTTGGCCCCCTAGGTAATAATAATAGGTCTATTTTTTTATGAGGATTTTTGAAAGATGATAGTTGGGCTCATGTTGAAACTTGAGATTAGTTATAATAGAGTTATGATATCTTGAACAATTTTGGTTTCTTTTAGAGGATTTTTTTTGAAGATTATATTTTTTCATGGTGAAATACTTGAATTTTCATGATTTTCTTTGGCCTTAAGATACTTTTTTAATGTGGTTAAATGATACTTTGAATTTTTGTACTAAAAGTAAAGCAAAGAAAAAACAAGCAGTTGGGGATACCCATACAATGTGCAGTGCTTTGATTATGTGCAAGTTTTTTAATGGCATTTTCTGTACTTGGGGACAACATTTTTTTGGTGTGTGAAATCTCACCAAAAGCAAAACCAAAAAAAAAAGTAGTATTTTATCAAAATGTTCTTATTTATCTGAAATAAATTTGCTATTTTTCTTAAGTCAAATTCTTTTTCTCCACATTAGTATTTTGATTTTAGTTTGGTAGCATTTTTTTAGCTTGTTTTTTAACTGTTTAGACAAGTTTTAAATTTTTTTTGCCATTTAATGTTAAATTGCTCTATCCATTGACAAAAATCAAAAAGTTGGAAAAAAATATCTTTGCTCTGTGAGGTATTAACTAGACGATCGATTGATATAAGGTCAAAATATAATATATTTAAAATATATTGAAATAAATTATTTTAAAAATAATAAATTACCAAACATTGGTAATCCATGATCATATTTAGATTATTCATGAAATCATTTCCAGTTCTTTTAATTCTAAAATATGAAACTTAATTTTTCCATGCTAAAACATAAGACTTTTAGCATTCATGAAATCTTTTTGGCACCCCTTGTTGTTTCAAAAGCAATTTTTTTTTGGAGCCTTTCCAACATCCTTCAATGTCCTTCCTCCCATGCTTCCCAACTACCCTTGATTCGAAAAATATGAAAAACACAAAATATTCTTGACTTTAATGCTCGCAATGATTTTTATGTATTTCTTGGTGTCCTTCAACATCATATCATATCCAATGCTTCAATCCTTAATGTTTTGGTGCCTCTCTTTGTTAGAAAAAGAAATTTCCATGTTCAACTTAGCACCCGTGGTGTTTTGAACATCTTTTTTTTACACCCCTACTACCTATTGGTTGTTCTCATTTTGTCATTCCTTGTTAGCATTCTTATTCTTTTATTATTTCCTATCTTTCTTTATTCTTGGTGTTGTTTGTTTGAATGTGTTTTTGTTGTTGACAAAGTTTAGGTCATTCTTGAAACAAAACACTACACAAAATTGAATTTTGACCAAGGATGTTCAGAATAAGGAATGTTACATAGGCTAGTATCCCATCTTGGAATGTCCTTTCAAGACCTTCACTTAGTAACAATCATAATGGTTTAAAGATTCAAGAAACTTTGCAAAAATTAGATGAGTCAAAATTTCACTAATTTTTTTAAAAATCAAAGTTGAAGAGGGAAATATATTTTATTAATTCAAAAAAAATTTAAAAATAAAAACAATGTTTACCCATTCAAAGGAGAAGGTAGTTAAAAAGGGCAAATTAAAATGTCCACCCCCAAATTACATGTAAAAATGATATTAAAAGATTGTTAGATGTTACTTCTCACTAAATATTTATGAATTTGATGCTTAAAATGAGTTTATGAAATCTATTGATTTCATAAACATAATGTTGATAAAAATAGCGTAAACTTATCAACGTTGATAGTTTTGATGGAGATTTCATTTTTAATGTTTATTTGAAAATGTTTCTAGGTTTGATTAAAATGTGTCCACCTAAAATATTTCAAAATTATTAATTTGAAATCTAATGGTTTTTACTTAATTAATAAAATATGATTAATGCAAAAAATATATAATATTTTTTACTTAAACCATTATTATATTGTAAATACAAAAATTTATTAATTATTAAACTCAATATCAATAATCTTTTTTTTTAATTGTAATTATAATGAAATTCCATATTAATTATTTGTAATTTTGATTTTCAATACAAACCAAGCTACCATCATGTTAAATTCAATATTACCACTAGTTGGAATTATGAACATTATGAAAAATAATCAATGTGAAATTCATTAAAAAATGTATGGATATAGACAGTGGTTAAATCATTTAAATATACCAAGACATGTCATTCCTTTCATATGAACCAAAATGTTAAAATTTAAGACACTTAAAACAATTTACAATCATGATATGTAAGTTTAAAACAATAATTATAATTTTAAATTCATCTTTCAAGACATAAATAATTTCTTATTCCATAGGTCATTGAGTTTTACAATGTAGTTGTGCAAGGAAAAGGTGAAACACAAATGCACATGAATGTGAATTGTGCACTTTTAAATAACAAGAATCTCAAAGTTTTCAAGACCTTGGGGTGATATATAGTGATAATAAGTTGTGAAACATGTTATTTATAGTAAACATGTAATTGATTTAAGTGAAATATTAAATATTTGAGTAATATAGAATTTGAAATCAAATATTTAAACTTTGGACATGCTTTAATTACAAAAAATATGGGGAAATTTTTTAATTAATTTTTTTAAAATAATCAATTTTTATGGTTTAAAAACTTTTGACCATCTCAACTTGCATGCAACTTGCAAGAATTGGTGCATTGTTTACAAACTAAATCTCTTTTTTTCTTCTTCCCCTTTTTGCTATATTTTTTGCTTTTATTTTTCCTTCTTGTAAAGTTTCTATGCAACAAGTAATTCATCCTCTTGTGCATTAATTCAACCGATGACATATGTTGACAAAAAGTTGTAACCTTTACGACATATTCATGTGATATATAAATCACACATGATTTAATAGATTCACAATGTCTTCAAGATTATTTAATTATTCTTGTTTAATTTATTACAAAAGTAGTTTCAACACATGTTTATAGAATAATTAATGAATTTTGAAATTTTAATGTCATGAATAACGTATTCTTGAATATCCTAAAAGATTGTATTTTTTTTCACAAAGTTTTATTCTTTGAAAAAAGTAAATTTATAATTTATAATTTTCTTATAAATGATATAATTAATGTCAAAGATACCACGGTACTACAATAAAAGATAGAATAAAAATATAAAATTGACATCCATGTATAATAAATTATGCAATAAACAAGATGAATTGTTTTTTTCTAGCAAATCATATTTGCATAAGGGACAATGATCATTAAACAAGTTTAAAAAGACATACAAACCATTTGATCTCATCAAGTCATGTTTATTTTATGGCAACATTTTCATATTTTATCTTATTTTGCAATGTTAATAATATGTCTAAGTTGCAAGGCTATTTTTAATTCATATAATATGAAATCATTAATTCTTTTATTGTAATTTTATTAGGATTTATCATCAAGCAATGACAGTTGTAATGAGGACAATGTTGGTCACATGCCCATATAATTAATGTTGTTCCAAACTAAATATTAAATTAATATTTTTTTTAAAAAACTATTGAGAAGATCATAGACTTAATCAATCATGAATACATAGAAGGATCATTTTTATTCAATAAAAGAATGATGCAAAGATCTTTCTATATATTTATGAACATAATTTGGATTGTCAAACACACCATTATCCCAATAAATCGTTAATAACCATTGATTTTGTCACAAGACATGCACAAAGCTATTTTATTTATTTATTCATATTATGTACACAATGTTGTAACAATGATCAAATGACATTTTGTGTGTATAATGTTTTGTGAACATTTATAAATTTCTATTCAATTTTGTTGAAAATTGAATTTATGAGATATGAAAATGTCAATAGTGGATTTCAAAGATAATATTATTCAAAAATGTAAAAACATAGTTAAAGGAGCCACCCAAATGAGTGGACACTTTTTTAAACTACATTTTTGTATGTTTGAAAGATCACAAGAGAAACATAACAGTTTGGATTGTCATAATTTTTTTAGGAATGTTTTACATTAATTACAAAGTTTATATGTTCAAATCTTGACATAAATCAAAAATGTTTTTGCATGTTCAAAACATTCAAACCTTGAAAGTGGATAATCCTTTTTTTTTTGGAAACATTTTTTTAAAAACCAAATGTGCACCATTCCTTTTGGAAACTGGAGAGCATTTTAACATTGATGATTAGAAAGACAAAAAGACTTGAACCAATGAAATTTGTTTTAATAATCGATTTGAGCACATTTGGTTCAAATGTGCTTTTGACCTTGAAAATTATGGATTTTGAAAATGTGGCCTTAACAAAATTTATTTATATTTATGTGATAAAGGATATGAATGCATAATGTATATAATATAAAATCCAATTTGTAGTCAAAATGAATTTCACATTTGCTCCTTTGAACATATTATCCTCACATAATATTTACTTGATTTCAAGAAATCACACTAATTTATATAATTTATGATCCATGAAATTTTTTAAAAAAAGTGAAGAAGGAATTGAGATATACATGCATAATATGGAAATGACTCCATCATGGTTGTTTCCACATGTTGAATGAAAGAGGCATTTTTTCATTCTCACCTTTTGCATTGACATTTGTCCCTTTGTTAACAATTTTTTGAACGATGTTAGCGTATTTACATCTTCATATGTCAATGAATACAATAATTTCGCCTTATTTGCACCAAGACTAAAAACATTGAAAAATCAAAAGAAAGACAATTTTTTTTACATCGTAAGAAAAAAAATCTAATGTTTTTGAAATGAAAGACACTAAATCATTTTTATATGAAATTGATGTGTTAACAACAGTGTGATCCAACTTGAATTGAATTTAGATTTAATTGAATGGAATTCAAATCCAATTGAAAACAAATGAAATGCAAATGGTGAAAAAATTTCAAAAATCTTCTTGTGAATATGGTGTTGGCTTTTATTATTTTTAAAAACACAAATTCAAAGACACCCTTCCATGCCTTTTCAATTCGGAATGGACTAAACAAATCCCAATGTACGACAATTTATGAAACCTAAAGTTCTCCTACCTAAACTAACTTCAATGAATCATCATCATTCAAACTTGAACTTCATGTTGTTATGCACTACTTGTGACAATCAAATAATCAGTTACTGAAAAAATATTCATTTTGTGAAAATTAAGTTCCACTGGAATGAAAATATATAATGAAATTGCATGCACCTTGAATTGCATTTCCATTCAATTCAATTCAATTCAATTTGAATTGGAAAAAAAGGATGCAAATTGGTGGAGAATGTACTACAAAATTGTTTGTGAATGTGGTGTTGGAAAAACCTTTTAAAATACACAAATCCAAAAAGACGCCTTTCCATGCCTTTACATGGGAATGGGCCAACCAAAATTTGGGCTAGAATTTGGTAGTATGAAATATTATTGAACTTTATAGTCATCCTATTTAAACCAACTTCAATGAATTGTGGTAAGTTTTATTTTTTACAACATATTCTCAAATTGAAAATCCCTATAATAGAATTTATATTCTAGAACATATATTTTCAAATTCTACAAAAATAAATACAAAAAATAATACAATGCATGGTTGTAGCAATTCTTCTATAATTTTTTAACACAATTCCTTGTCAAACCGAACAAATTGCATAAAATGTCCTTCATGTTTCAAAACAAAAAGTTACATGTAAAAATAATAGAAAAAAAAATTATGTCTAGAACTATATATCCCAAGTTCCTTCTTTATGCTTTGTTTATAATTCTCAAATTCTCCCAAAAACTATTCATGGAAGAAGAAAAATTCAAATTTTCCTTAAAAAAAATAATCCAAATCCTTGATTACAACCCTAATCAGCCATAATTAGCCCTTAACATACCTTACTATGTCCTAATTTTCCTTTAACATCACCCCTCATGTATTTTGGATTCTATCCTTGAAATCTTGTATTCATAAAACATTGAAAATAAACATGTTAAGGTTATTCTACACAATTTTCTTGAAAATTATTCATGGAGGAAGAAGAATTCAAATCTTCCTTCAAAAATAAAATCCAAATCCTTGATTACAACTTTAATTAGCCTTAATGAGCCCTTGATGTACTCTAGTATGTCCTAATTTGCCTTTAACATTACCCCTCATGTATTTTGGATTTTGTCCTTGAAATATTGTATTCATAAGACATTGAAAATAAACATGTTAAGGTTATTCTACACATTTATCCAATATTTATTCCCTTTGATGTGGACAAATGTATAAATGTCTATATTGGACATTGTGCATTCTCCTATAGTTCAATTGCCGCATGTTGGTGCTAAGTATTAGTCTTGAGTTATGTTTGCCCATTATGCTCCACTTTTGGTGTAGCAAGTTTTGTTGTGGAGGTTGTTATATATTTTGCCAAAACTCTTGTTGTAGTGGCTAACACATAATATGCAAAATATTGTGCAAGTAACTACTCTTGCTCTTGATATAATGTTTATTATATTTGCATATCTATTGTAAGTAGTAGTTCAAGTAAGATTGTTTGTTGTTGTGTAACCACTCCTTCCTCTACTTTAGCAACTTCCATTGATTTGCCACCCTTCATCTTTATAGGTTTCGTAATTTCTTCCATTACTAACCTTAAAGCTTCTCCACTTGGTTTTATTTCTCGTTATTTTCAAGAATCTGAATTGGGGACTAATAAATGAAACCAAGATATGTTTCCTTGTAAGACCTTAACTTCTTATTGTACAAGTTCTCATCTACATGATGATTTGCCAAAATCTCCTCCAAGTCTTTAGCTATCATGACATGTGCAAAGTTCCACCAAGTATCTACATGGATATGTAGTGTTTCTGTCACATTCCACATAATCCCAATGTTAGAAAAATCTCATTTTACTACTTTAGTTTTTGATTAAAAAATAGTCGTAGATGATTATTGCAACTAAATTTTCCATTAGTTACATAAATATAGTTGCAAATATGATTTAAATATGACATCAACAAATGTCCCATGGATGAAGTATACACTCAAATGTATAATGCATCATTTGACTATATAATTATTTGTAACTACTTACCATTATTTGTAGGTACAAGAAAATTAATTACAATTGCCACATGTAAGGCACATGTAAATTTAAATTATGAAAATTAAATAACCATTTTTATCTCATTCCTTCAAAGTAGATGGTTTAGGGTTCTTCCACATGCACCAATTACATTTTGCCATGTGGCTTACTATGAAAATTTTAGCAAAATAAATCTAAAATTGTAATTTAAGTAAATATGTAGGTAGGTAAATAAGTAAGTAAATAAATAGGGAGTAGGTAGGTAAGTAATTTTTTAAAGAAAAATTAAGTTTTAGGGTCAACCCATTTTTATTGTCTCATCCCAAATGACATTTATAAAAAAAAAACATTTGTGTTTTTTATGTTTGAAATGCATTTCCTTGTGTAATTTACAAGGTTGATATGGACAAAAAAATTATCCCATATCAAAATTGTTTCTTTTTTCGATGTTGTAAATTATATAACAAAATGTGCACAATAAACATTATAAGCAAAATAAAATCCTTTTAAAAATATGTAAATCCTACCTACCTAGGCCATGCCTACCTACCTACTTAAACCTTCTTACATACATACCTACCTACTTACTCTAGGCCTATTTTATTAATTATATACTTACTTAATTAATGTACATATATACCTACTTATCTATCTAGATACCAAGGACACATGGCATCTATGCCTAAACCATACATGTAACATAGGGCCTAGGCTAAACCTTGGTTAAATTACAACTTGATTAAACATTGTGTTCAAAATCATTGATTAAATTAAAATTTGGCTAAACCTTCCATAAACATTAGCTAGACATTGGCACAATTAAAATTTGCATAAACCTTGGTCAAATTTTGGTCAAACAAAAAATTGATAAAATTTTGGCAAAAAATTAGTTAAACCAAAATTTGGTAAAACCTTAGATAAACCTTAGTTAAACTTTGGCAAGATTAAAATATTATTAAACCTTAGCTAAATTTTGGCAAAATTAAAACTTTGTCAAACCTTTGTTAAACCTTGGCAAAAACATTAACTAAACACAAATTTGGCAAAACCTTGGATAAATGCAAATTATTTTTAGGTAGAACTAATTTATTTGCCAAACTTGGTTTAAAATAGGCAAAACATCAACTAAACAAATATTTGGTTGAACTCTGGCAAAAATTTGGCTAAACCTTGGCAAAAAAATTAGCTAAACAAAAATTTGGATAAACTTTGGCAAATAAATTGGATAAATACAAATTTCATTAAACCTTGGTTAAAGTTTGGAAAAAAAAAAATTGGTGAAACTTTAACTAAATTTTGGCTCAATTAAAATTTGGTTAAACCTTGGCAAACAATTGGCTAAAACTTGGCAAATTTTTTATTAAATTTTTTTTGGCTAAATTTTAACTAAACAAAAATTTGATTAAACATTGGTTAAATCTTTTGTAAATTAAACTTGGGCTTTAAATTAAACTATAATTTTGTTAAACCTTAGTTAAAATTTAGCTAAAGTTTGGTTGACACCTTTAGTTTAACTATGATTGTATTTTTAATACAATAGTAATAACCTTAATATACCAACCCTAATACATTTAGACAAATTTAATATACTTCATAACTTTAATAGAACTTTAATATTAACTTTTGAAATATTACAACCCTATTCATAAATATTCCATAAATATATTTGAAATATAACTTCAATACACCCTTAGAGATGTACCTTTTTAATATGCCTTTAATATATTCATAATACAACTATGTCAAATTACTTTTAGTTAATTTTTAGTTTGTAACGTGAATAATGGATTTACTACCATTTTTTGGATGAAAAAATACATTAAAATCATCCATATGGAAAGATGAAAATTTTAATAGTCATAAACATCTTAAAGGTAGTTAGTAGTTGTGAGAATAGTTGCAAATGACACATAATTGCATGTAGTCACAAAATTGATCATTACAAAATACATGATTTTTACAAAATGTTTAGAGTATCATAAAATGCATTTTCAATTTGTCATATTTTTGCAATTGATGTCTAGAATAATATGGTTCCAAGCATTTCATCTTTTTCATAGCCTTTTGTAACCACTCGGTATCATTCTTCAAGGCATTCCTTGTGACTCCCTTATAAGTGGCATGTGCTCTTTGTTTGTATTCAAAATGATTTCATCCTAAGCTTAGGTTGTTTATTACAACTCATGTTTCAACTAGTTTTTTTTTTTTCTTAATCAAACATTTTTTTTTCTAATATTATGTGTGATCAAAGTTTCATATTAAACTACATCACAAACTTAACATCTCACGATTTAATAATGGAAATTGTGTTAAATTTGTACATTTCATGCATTGATATCGTGCATTGAAAACACATTTGATACACAAATTTATATAGCAATGCAAAATTTGTGTGACATTCATTCATTCATAGGTTCGTACTTTATTTGTCAATTTATTCATGTGTCAAACGTGTTTTCAATGTATGATATTTGTGAGTAAAATTTACAAACCTATGAATGAATAAACTTTGCATGATTTTGATTATTAATTTGTCACATGTTAAATTTGTGATGTACATGTTTGTTTGTTTTTTGTTTCAAAGTTAAAAATTTGTCATCCTCTTGCTTCAATTTTTATTTCGACTCCAAATTGTGTTTTGTTTGAACTGCATTAAAATAATCCATTTTTGTTTTAATGACTTGTTATTCTTTTGCTACCAACTCCTTCCTCTACAACTCTTATGGTGTTAACTACTAATTCAATTGTTTTACATCTAGAACTACAACATTAAGTTGGTTATTTATTTACTACTTATTTGCTTCCACTTATTGTTATTGTAGTTCAAGTCCTAAAATTTCCAACATTACAACATGCATTTGTTGGTTGTACTACGTACGCCATTTGTTGAAACATTAACAACTTTTTAATGTTGTTCAACATCACTTTTTAAGGATTCTATTGTTCTTGGAGTATGGAACAATGGAGTCTACTCCTAAAACTATCTCTAAATGATGAATTAAAACTTTTGTAGCTAGTGAACTATGGTCCACCATCAAAAAATCTTGTAGAGGATCATGGTCTATTCTCATGTGCAAAAGGAATACATGTTGTCTAAATATTTGTTCAAGTACTGCATGCACTTGTGGTTTAAGTTCTGTTGTCCTTGGATGTAGTGGTGACAACTATTGCTCCCAAACAACATGAGTTGGAAATCATTCTTTTCCTTCTTGGCCTACGTTTCTTCTTGTTACATAGTCTTTGGTTGCACCAATGGCAATCTTGGCCTTTTTTCTTGATCTTATGGTTAAAGTTGGTGTCTAATCTTATACATTGTTGTGGCTCGAGGTGGATGTTCCATAACATCTTGCATGGTGATTTTTTCCCTCTTGAAGATTGTAGCATTTGTATCCTTTTCCTTTTCATATTGAATCATATTAAAGTAATGTTTCATGTACAACTTGTTGCCTTCTTTGCTCCACTTGGGGATCAGCTCAAGGAGATTAGTTTTATGAACTCAATAGTTGTTGTTCATTTGTAATTTGTTTTTCAATTCCATTACATCCTATGGTTTGGCTGCAAGTTGTTTTTGCACCTTGGATGTTTTTGATTGTGGTTGCTTTGTTACTACCTCAAGAAACCACATTTGCATCAAAATTTCAAAGATAAGTGCAAAATTGCGCATATCTTTCTTGGAGTCCACCTTACCCTTTCCTTTAATTGTTTTGCCTTGAGACTTAGTCCATTTGTCAAGTTCCTTGGTCAAATTTTTGTACATAGTCCCAACCTAGTCCACTAGAACCCCTTTATTTACCTTCAAAAAGAAAATTGCATTTCTACTATTGAAGTAAAGGTAAAAATGGGGTAAAAGGAGCAGTTTTTTGCATAAGCAATGTTGAATTTAAAAATTCAATTCTACCATTTTGTAACATAAATTTATAAAAATTTCAACCAAGGGCATTACTATATTCATATGGCATTTCTTCATTAATGACATGAAGGTCAATTTTTTACAAAAACCTTCAAGGGTTGAAAATGAGTTGAAAGTAGGTTTAATAAATGTTTTAAATCTTGAATTTTCTTAAATTACACCAATTTTTTTTTCCAAAAAAAAACCACTACATGTAATGAAATATCACATTTCCAAAAAAAATTCTTAGTGTACAATTTCATGGACATAAACAAAAAAATTATTTCAATGGCTATTTAAATTTAAATTTGAGAATTGTTGATTTTTTTTCAATTAATATGTTTTTTGATGTATAATAATATCTTTTAAATTCCTATTAAATTACTAACATGGATGATGAATATTTAATTGGCATCCACATCCATTAATGGTTATCATGGGGTAAATATTAAAGATTTGTTTTGAATTTGAATTCAATGTTGTAAATTAGAGTATGTTAATAGGTTACAAATCAAACGGTTTTCTACTAAGGTTTAAAGTTTTGTGGGGTTGAAGGTAAGTGTATGTGAACTTCAAGGAAAAGGTAGGTAGGAGATTATGCATGAGATTTTTTAGGTGGGAGGTCAATAGGAATCAAAGTTCTACATGTTGTTATTACACTATGATTGTACATCATGCATAGTTCTTGAAAATATCGTTGTGTGTGAGTTGAAAAAAAGGTAAGTAAATTAGTTTGGGAATATTTGAAACATATGCAAATTCCAATTGAAAACAAAAAAGGTTCATCATATTGGGAAATGTTTTTCACCCCACCTCAAAGTCCATAAAAAATAAAGTGCACATTTGTTGAGTTTGATCAGAAATGGAGTGAAGAATGTTTTAAGAGATAATCAACGTCCATAAGAAATAAAGTACAAATATGTTGAGTTTGATAAAAAAGTGGAATGAGGAACATTCTAGTAGATAATCTAAATGTTTGCTGGAAATGCATGAAAAAGATTATAGAATACCCATTGAAAACAATGTGTGGTGGCTAATGTCCTCTTAAACCAATTGTTAGGTCATTTGCATACAAGGTTCCAAAAGCATTTTGGTTTCATTTAACAAATTCACAAGATGCTTTAAAAGTTCAAAGCAACTAGGGTTGGGGATCGACCTATTTTACAAAGGTGATGTTTCTTACAACCCTATGTTGATTTGGATTTTGCTTATACTTGATTGTTGAAAGCTTAGAATAATTTAAGGTTTCTAAACTGTCAACTTCTCATGTAAAGAACGCAATTTTTGGTTCTACATGTGTTTTTATAACTTGTGCTTTGATAATTAAGAACAACTAGGGTTTGGGTTTCACTTCCCCCAATTTTTCATTTCTATTGTGGAGCTTTATTAGATGTTTAGGTTATAACATTATTGAATCATTATGAAAATAATAATGTTTCAAGAGGTCAAAAAGGAAAAGAAATCTCCCTTGAGTTGGTCTTTGGAAACTAAAACCAAGACTATTGTTTTTAGTACATGCAAAAACAGTTGGTAGACATAAGAGATAAAATTTGTCAATGTAAGGTTTGTAAAGCAAATAAGGTTATTTTTGTTTGCATTGTAAAAATGGTTGTTGCACTTCCAAATGTGCAACTTGTAGAAAGGGGGCTTCAATTCCAAAAACACAATCTTCTACAAATGGCAATGAAGTTGGGAATTTAAGACAAACCCATAAGCCTATTATAGAGTGTGTTAAAATTGTTGTCATAATTATGGCATAATGATTAAAAGGCCATACCCTAGAATATTAACATTTAATCATAAAGAAATTTTTGTGTCATCCATTGGTCAAGGGTTTTTGGCCCCCTTACCTTGAGGACATTACAACAAAAAACAAGGTCAGGAAATTTTGGGAAATTTAGAAAAATGATTCACATAACATTTTGTGGGTTAGCAAAAATCTAAACTTGTGTTGGTGAAAGGATATTGTGTGTACTTTGGCCTCCTCTTCACAGTTTATGGGTAGCAATTTAAAGGCATTGCCAAGATGTTGGGTGTTAATAGGTACAACATCAAGAAAGGAGTCAAGAAGTGGATACTTTTAGATATTCAAAACGATGCATTTTGGTTGATTAATTGTTGAAAGAAACACTTAGATTCCTTGGATGAGGATGTGGCAAACCTTGTGGTGAATTGATGGGAGAACAAACCACCATTTCCCCTAACATGAAGGATGTTGTGAGAAGGTGTATATGCGTCTAACTATTTGAAGAACATGTCACACATAAACATTAGAGGTAAGTGCTTGTTGCGTTACCTAGGTGGATTATTTTAAAAAATAATATGTACAAATTGCTTAATGTGCATAATAAGTGGATTTCATTGAACCAATAGGCTTGTCATATGTATGTGTTTTTGTTAGTTGATTAGGGTGTTGAATTTTTTTAATTTATTGAATGGTTTATTGATGCATACGGTTTTAATAACACTAAGTTCATGAACCTTATTACAAGGTCTTACTAATCCTTACATTTGGATCAATATTTTAAAGGTGTTAAACATCACTGTACTTTTAGTACTTACGACCATATGTGTACTTGTCCATGGAATGTAAAATAAAAAATATTGTGCAATTTATTTTATTTGTATCCCTTTAAAAAATTCACATTGCTTTCAATATTACTTAAAGTGGTTGATTGATTTATGTGTCTTTACTTAATAAGCAATAGGTGGGCCATAACTCAACATTTTTATCGTTAAAGTTGATAGTTATTTTTCAAGGATAGAAACCAATTGTTGCATGTTTTAAAGATGTTTAGGGTGTTTAACAATATTGTTCACTATTTATGAATGCTAATGCAACTAACTAGATGGAGTGCCTTATGAATAGAGTGATGTGATTTATTTTTAAAAGCTAGATCGATGTTGCTTTTGCTACTTCTTGAAGTAATTGACTATTTTCATGTGTTTACTTAGCAAACAACATGTGGGCCATAATAGATTTTCAACACTAAGGTTGATGAGTCCTTTTCTAAGATAGGAACCCAATTTTTACATGATTTGTATTAGATGTTTAAGGTGTATAACAATGTATTGTTCACTACTTATGAATGTCAATAACCATGGCTTGGATGGAAGTCCTTAGGAACATATGGATGTCATCTATTCCTTAAAGTAATTGTGTTACTTTTGCTATTTCTTAAGGATTCAAGGTTGCTATTCACATGTTTATTCAACAAGCAAAGTTAGGTGGGTCATAATATCTTTTAAACATTAGTTAAGGTTGACAAGTCCTTTTTCTTAAGGATAGAAAATCAACTAATGCATGTTTTGTAGGAACTAGTGGGGTAGCTAGCAAATATTGTATTCATTGTAATTATACAATTATTTATATTTACATGCTTGTGGACATGTTGTTTCAATTACTAATCCTTGAAGCAATCAATTTTTTTTAGTATAATTACAATATCTCATGCATTTAAGCAAAATGTAACAAGACAAAGATGATAACAAATCAAGATTGGGAACTATAAGGGAGCTACATTCATGAACTTTTTATGTCAAACTTCTATCTTGACGCATATTGGGTGAAATCTTGATCAAGTAGACATTTCATGATCCTTGTCAAGAAAAGTGTAAAGTAACCAAAAATGAAGCCTTAATATTATTTAATTCAATGATCAATATGAACATACTATTTGAATTTATGTCAATGATATTGAAGAATCACATGTTTTAAGTAGATTTAAGTAGATTTTTAGAAACTACAAGTATATTTGTTTTTACTTTTCAAGTTCTTCGAAGAAAAAAAAAAGGTGTCAAGTAGATGAAATATTGGATTTAAAAACATTCTTGGTTAATGGCCATCTAAAATTTACTTATGCTCTTTCAACTTCCAAAGTAAAATTAATATTATATCAACCTTTTAATGTAAAAATATTTTAAACACAATTCCACTAGTCAACATTTTTGACTTACTTTTAGTACATTAAAGTTTTTCAAACTTTGTGAACAACATATTATAAAATAAATATTTAGCACCATGATGGTTTAACAATGATTGAAAAGGTTTTGATTCTATTTTCTTGCATTTATCTGTAAAAATATGATTACAACTACTTAGAGCCATTTTATTTTTTTATACTTGATCATGCTTTCACCTTATTGTACCATTTTCTTATTTCCAATCTTTTAAGATTCTATTTATCATGTGCAAAGGGAACACAAGGGAATGTTTTACTACTTGAAGTGTTTAAACTTGGGGTAAAAAATACTATAATGAATTTTTCTAAATTTCACAAGGGTAACATATTTTGGGTTGGACTCGTACTATTATATACAACCCATATGCAAGTTGAAAATTCCAAAAAACTGGACCAAAATAAGTGAAACTAATTTCTTTTCCTTCTTAATTTCAAATAATTACACCAAAAACATTGATTTTCAATGAAATACGGACTTTGCCATTCCAAGGTCATAATCCATAAAGAAATGTTATGGATTCATTATTTATGATGGAATTGAAGATTTTTTCACAATTTTGGGACATGCTATAGTCTTAAGGGTTATGACATAAGGTGTAAAAAATTTGAAAAATATGAAGTATGTGATGGACTTCATAATTCCCTATTGTGTGTAATAAAAATTAAATAAAATCAAAGTCCATCACATATTAATTTTTTATTTTTTTTGTGACCGATATTAAATAGTGGTGTTCAAAAAGGTTGAAAGGAAGGTACATTAACTTGGACATGGAAAAAAAATCAACTTTAATGTGATTTCAAGGTTTTTGCACAATGAAAAAAAAAGGTGTTTTGCAACTAGGCTTGCAACTTAGTTTTTGAGTTGTAATGACCATTTGCAATTCACTATATTTTTATAGCCATGAGTGTTGTTAGACAAGTTGCATGAGTTGCAAGAAATGCAATTCATCATATATATGATCACATTCTAGTGCAATTTAGTTGCAATTTAGTTGCAACAACTCCTTTTCAATTGCTATGCAACTCCCCTACGACTACAACCATAATGTCATTTTTCATCCATTCATCAAAATTTATCATGTGGCATTATGAAGACCTAGGTAGGTCGATACATAACCATAGGTAGGTAAGTTGCTAGCTCTTACATACCAACATACCTATTTACTTACCTACTTAGGTAGGTACAAAAGTAGGACCTACTTACTTAGGTAGGCAAGTAGGTAGGAAGGTAGAAGGGTAGGTGAACTAAAGAGTAGCCACATAAATTTTTTAATTTAGTTTTGTGTTTTTCTTTTAGGGTTAAACTTTTATGAGCTCAATTGATCATGGGACGTGTATTTTAATGTGAGAATACGAGAGAAGACACTTCCTTTATATAGTTTGTGAGATGAAATCTTGAATATAAAACACATGGGTTGAATCTTTTAGTTGCAATTGAGTTGCACTTTAGTTGCAATTTTCCTATGTGCTTTGTGTTATATTTTAATTTTATAATTAGTCTGAATTTTATAATTAATCATCTAACATAATTATTTGAATTAATTAATATATTTTAGATATTTATTTATTTGTTATCTGAATTAACTAGAAAATAACTATTTAAATTAGATCGATGAATTTTAACGAATATTTTTCTTATTTATTTTAATTAATTAGTTTTTAATAATTAAGTATATTACATATTAATTACTAATTAATAAATTATTAACAAATAATTCATTGTGAAATATTAAATAATAAACATGAATTTGAGTAGAAGACATCAATGTATACATAAACATATCCATATGTACACCTTTATTGAATGTTTAATAGAATATACACATTGCCTTTAATTTCACAAATTGTCTAAATTAAATTGATTAATTTAGATTAAGGGATAATGATTTAATATAGTTTTTAATTCATAGTAATTAAATAAAATTAGGGCATAAATTAATATTTAATATTTAGTAAATTATGCCTAAATATTATATATTAAATATGCCACAAGATGCAACCCTTGTGGGTGCCAAACAACTATCCACAAAAGAATTGGCTATCATGAATTCCTCATTTATTCATGTAACCTATAAAAATTTTAGGTGTGTAAGTTTGAATACCTTGATGTTCCTCTAATATGAATATTTTAAATATAGTTTATGTAGCACTAGGATACAATTTGAGGTCTATAGATTCACACTTTATATGGACATTGAATTGATAGTACTTTATTAATGGCCATGTAGTGGCATCGTAATGGCCATTCAATTGTAAAATAATGTCAATATTGTGGCCCCATAATGGCACATATGTAACAATTAATGACATTTGGGTGGCCATGTAATAACATAGTTATGGTGTAATAGTAAGCAACTCATAATACAATAGTGGTCACTTAGTGGCAACATAGTGGCCAACCATTTGCACAGATAGACTTCATAATTGAAAACCAATTACAAAGCTTATACCTCATGGCTGGTGAGAATACGGACACATCATGGTGTAATCCCATGTATGAGAGTTGTATGCTAGTTGTAGAAAAGTTTTTGAATGTGTAGTTCATTTTTAACCATCCTAACTTAGTTGCACATTACAATTACACCTCAAAAAGTCAAACGTAGTTGACTACATGCGTGAATATGGCAAAAAAAATTTATTGTATATAAAACACATTTCGAATTATGATGCAACTATCAAACAATTAGCTTATTTTTTATGTGAAGATTTATTTATTAAATCATCATATTTATAACATGTAGTTGCATAGGAGTTGCACTTCGGAGGATGTAATTGCAAAACGTTTGTACTTGAGTGATTTTTTGAACTCTAGTTGTAAGGCAGTGTGATCTCCACATATATGAATTTTTATAGTGTTATGGTTATGTAAATAGTTTTTTTGTGTTTAAAAATATGTTAAAAAAACTCCCAAAATGGACCTGGCAATGATCATTTTTTGTACACCCTAATGTGCTCTCACCTTGTCTTACCCTTTTTGTTTTTTGTAGATCTCACACATATCAACATTTTTTGGCAACATTGCATATGCAAATTTGGCTTTTGGGGATAATACATATGCTTTCAGGGAGCTTTATTTTGAAATTTGGGAAGGCTTTTGGGAAGATTATGGCTTCTGGCTTTTGGCTTTTGGGGCTTTTGGGTTATGCTTTATAGTGCAGTGATAATCTAATGTTGAGTAATTACAACAATTTTCATAACTCTACTATTGTGCATGAGGATAGATGATTTTAAGAGAACATGAACTTGATGGTTTATGCATTAATATTTGGGCAAAAGAAACAATCTCTTCCCAAGCATCGGTTGAACATTTTGCAATGTGATCTTTTATCCAAGGTGGGATGACTAAAGATTTTGTAATACATCTATGTGAATATACATGTTTGGTTTTGAATCTTGAATGTGACAATTCATTATTTGATGTGTGGGCTAAGGTCACTTGTGCAAGGGATGCAACATGTATAAACATGTTATGTTAGGCCCAAATTATGTTAACTATATGCTTTAGAAATTGAGAACTTCCATGTTGGTTTTTTAATTATAATATTTTGAATGCATGTTTAACCATTGTTTGAACTTGTTGTATTCGTTAGTGAAAATTGTTTGAATGGCATGGCTATCACATTGCAATCATCTCCCATGTCTGACCTCTAACACATTGCATTGCATTACTAAAATCTATTGATAAGGATTAGATTCAACATTTACATGATACAAAAAATGGACCAGCCCTTTCCTTTCCAAAGTTTGCACTAAAATGTGTGGGTGGTTGTCTCCAGGCTCGAGCTTCCAAGTGGGTGAGTGGACATGTCAATATGTCAGTATGGCCACAATTTAGCAGTATACAATTTCAGCTATGAGCAATTTAAGGATGCCATCCTGAAGGTGAAGGAGCACATATCCTGAAGGTGATATCTTTCAAATGGTTTTAAGCCAGTGCTTTGAGAGGTGCACTTTTGCTGGTCCTTTCAAAGTCTATTGAGCTCTTTGAATCATAAGTCCAAGTCCATATATGATATATTTGCAGGTTCATTCCATGCTCTCTCTGTTCTCATACCTTGACCTCATCTGATACTCTCAATTCACTCATTCTCTGTAAAAGCTTCTGTAAAAGCAAGCTAGTAATTGCTCTTTGGCATCTTTGGCATTTCATGGGCTAATGGGTATATGTCTGGATCTTGTTCATTTTACCTTGAAATGCAAAGACTTATTATTACCATGAACATTGAGCACACATGTGGTTCAATGCTAGTGGCAACCAGTCCTGAGATCCTCACCCTCATCACAAAGGTATTGTGATTTATCTGTCAGATTATCCTTAAGCCCTAAACCCTAAAACCTGTAGCAATAGCAAATAGTTTTGGTTTGGAGATGTGGCATCTTTATGGATAGTGAGGGTGGTGGGGAAGGTATCATTGCATGTGCTTACTCCTGGCCCCATCTGATAATCCTGGGGAAAAATGCAGGGCAAAGTGGTGAATAGACACTAGCTGGAACTCGGAGATGTGGAAAGACTGATAAAGAGGACTGATTGATGGAGCAAGAGTTGCTAGCTGATGAGAAAGAGTGTGCAGAGCATGTTGAATTAGGCCGGAATGATATGGGCAAAGTAAGAAGATTTCAGTGAACCTGCTCCTAATTGAAGCTTGGTATCAATAGTGAGGTTTCTAAAGTTGCTGTTCTTAGTGACGTTGTTGCGACAGCTGGAGATGCTTCCTCATCTGTCTTCACAAATGACAGATCTAGGTTTCTAAAAGAGTGAAGGCTCTTCTTGGTTCAAAGAAGTTCCAGTATTTCAAGAACCAAAGACTGAAACAAGTGGCATTATCAATATATCCATGAGATTGGAGAGCAAACTCTACAATGATATGTTTGATAGTAACCTTGTGTCAGTTCCACCAAAACCCAAAAAAAATTAACAGGACCAGAATGATAGCAGTTATAAACTAATCAAAACATCACCTTCATCATGGATAGCAGTGACTAGGTGCAATATAGTATTATCCACTGACTTCATCAGCCCCTGAGATTTGGTCTAGACTTGTAAAATCTCAAGCAAATAATTAAATAAAAAACTATATAAACTTGATGGGATTAGTAAGTACAATATAAAACAAAACTTGAAAAATTTCAGAATTTGTTGTTCTTGGTTTCTTTAAGGTGGTAGTGGCAACCACTCTGAAACATATTGCAAGAGAATATGCATAGACGGGAGCAGAATGGTGTCAGCAAGGTTTCCCCAAGGATCATCCATCTCCTTAGATTTAGAGCTGGAAAAGCTTCACATGATTCCTCAATGACTAATTGTTGTGTGTATACATTTGTTGATCTATGCATGCTTGGTGCTTTAAATCTTCATTACATAATTTCATTCAGGTTGGCTTCTGCACACTGTTTTTTCCAATTTGTCAATCTTGCCTTTGTCTAGGCTATGGTAGCTCTTATGATTCACAGGACCAACATTTAGATCCTCAACCTAGAACCATGAATTCCTCTGATTCTTTGAAAATTTGCATAAACAAGAAATGGGGTGAGCCTGCCTTACTAACATCGAAAGGGCACTCTTTCTCCTGCTGAAAACTGACAACGAGTCCTACTTGGCACAGTCTAATCCTTTTGATCTCCAGGAGCTGTCATTTCAATCTCTACAGGAGATGTTTGGACGGTAGTGTAAACCGCAGTATGGCTTGCAAAAGATAGATATATATTCCACGCCAAGGCAACTACATTGGCAAATGCAACCTGCAGAAATTACCCCACAGCAAATCAGCCTTTTTTGTTACTTCCACTTCCTAGGAGTTCTGTTAAGGTCTATCTCCCCCAAGCTATTTATTGAATCTGAAAAAGAAACTATTGTCATAAAATTGAGCTGCCCTAAAGTTGGACATTGTACACAAAGTTTCCACAGAAGGCATGTGGACTGATAACACAGGAATGGAAGGTGAAAAGTAAGTAATGTCTCTAGGATCTTGATTGATCTCCTCCAAATCCAAGCAAAGGAGTGTAGGAAACTTGAAAAATATTTGATCCATCAACAACAGTTTTTAAATAACAATCCATCCTGGAGTATCCTTAGTCCACCAAAGTGAGAAGAGAGAAAAGGCAATGGTCCACCAGGTATCAGAGGCAAAAGAGTGTACAACACCTGTAGAGGTTGAGGCACTGCAAGGAAATTAATGAACTGAAATGGAACCCAAAGCTTCCAATTTGCAATAACTGCTGGTTTCCAATCCTGTGTCCCATAATAATCACACAAATCAGTGTGCCACCATGCTATGATGCTGCTTCTAGCACGACACACATCCTCCTAGTTGCGTGCATTTTGCCAGAAGTACTAATGTGCAATTCATTCTGGAAAAATTGGGACATTGGAAAGCTGAGGAAAACAACCTGCTGAAGCTTGGGGATGATGTCTGATGTACGATTCTCAAGTGTCAACAGTGACGAGAAAAAGACTGCAATAAATGCAGGTGAAAATACCAGCTGCAAGCAACAAAATTGTCAGTATCAAGGCAGGCCTGACTATAAAATAACATATAATTTAACTTTTTTCTTGTACCAATCACTTAACCGTACATGTCGGATCAATCAAGATGGTAGTGGAAGCCTATTGTTTGTTTGTCCCAGCCACTAAAGCACAATACAGATGCAGCACTTAATTATTTAGACACAAAATAAAGATGCAGCACATGATGATTGTTTGCAAGTTATAAAATGAAAGAGAGAAAGACCTGGTCAAGGAGAAGCCGAATGACAGTCCCTTTGACTCCCACAGCTGTCACCACTTTGCTCAAGGTTAAGTACCTGCAACAAATACAATAGGCATGCAAGATTCAACAATTGAACTAAAACACAGAGCCAACACAGGAGGCAAATGTACATTACTAATGCTCTTGCACCTTAAGAAGCACAGTCATAATCCATTTGTCAACTTTCATGCAGCAGGATTGCAGAGAAAACAGAGAAACTGTTTTCCTCACCAGATATGCAGCGTTGGCCCAACAAGCACTAATCCTAAGAATGTAATCACTGCAGTTCGCTTCACATCCAGGTTCCCATTCTTTTCAATCACCAACTGCCACACAACAACACCCAGATGGAAAAATCCCTCTCAACAAAAACAGAGAGTTTTTCCACCAACCTTTACATGACCAGGGCATTTACTACACATACTTATACATAAAAACCAGAAGCAGGAGAATAAAAGCAAGTATTGCTTTGGATCATTTGACTAGTGCAAATACATGAAACCATCACATTGTTGAATACTGCATCATGTTATTGCAGCTAATAGAATTACTGGGTGCAAGCAGATCAGCTGCAGTGCAAGCAAGCAAGCAAGCCAGGGGAAACAAAGTAGCCAGTGTTTTCTTCAATCCACAACACAATTAATTGGAGCTCTAGGAAAAAGATCCACCCAGCCAAGAGTTGCAATTGTGCAAAAGTTTTTGAGACACCTGCAGTTGAAAGAAAGAGATCTCTAGAGGCACACAGAACAAGAAAATCAATTTCATGGGGAAGAAGGAAGTGAACTGAAGTGGAAGCGGAAGCAAAAGCTGCTGGACCTGACAAAACAAGTCTCCCAAGAAGTTAAGGATTGCTGCAGTGATGGCCTTTGTCCGAACAGGATACCTCTCTGTCATTGATACATACCTGGAATTTGCTCATTGCCACCACAACAAAAAGGTCTCAGTTATAGCATGAAATCCATTCATTACAAAGCTTCCATCAAGCTCAAAGAGATGAGAAGAAGATGATAAGCTTCTTTGCGAGCAAGGTTCTGATGGAGAGCTTCTTGAGAATATGGCAAGCAGGAAAACATGTACCAAGCCAATAGACCAGTAGACTGTTGAGGGAGTTTGTCATCGCCATCTCCACTGTTGCTGCTGCTCCAATCATCATCACCACCACCTCCTCCTCCTCTGTTGCCATCATTTCCTCCAGCAACTCCTCCACCATTGCCACCTATAGCTTTGGCCAAATTCCTAGTCTTCAACTCCTTGAACTTCCTGGAGCTTGAAACCACTAAATGTCTGATTGCGGGGGCCTGCTGCTGCTTCTGGGAGATGATGAGAGCTCCATACCTCGACGATGCCCCCGAGAGCTCAGCTCTTGTTCCTCCAATTGCTTCAAGTCTTGTTGAACAACAGAAGCGAGGAGGATAAGGAAGAAGAGCTCCTCTGAAAGCAGATTGCACCACTCCTACTCCTCCTCCTCCTTTTGTAGCCACATTCATGGACTCCATTGGAAGAAGCCTAATCATTCGGGGGCTCGTCCTCCTCCACGAACTGCAACAAGAAACAAACTAGAAGAAGAAGAAGAAGACGACAACGACGACGGAAGCACCAACGAGAGAAGAAGAAGAACCCTAAACTCCTACACTTCCGCGGGGACTGTGTCTTGTTGTTGTGCATTGTCTCTCTTCTTGTGCAAAATCGAACAGCTTTCGAAATCGGAAAAGCTACGAAGGTGTTCGCGGGAAGAAGAAGAAGAAGAAGAAGCATGAGGACAATAACTGTAAATCACTACTCTGCGCGAGACAGACAAAAACAAAACACACAAATCTGATCTTCGACGATCGACAATTGCAACAACAAACAAACAAACAAACGTGAAAGCAAGCTTGCTTCCGGGAGTGCTTGTTCGAAGAAGATGTGAGGAGCTTGATTGAAGAGATTCTGAGAAATTGGACAACGGCTGCTCCTTCAATCTCTCTTTCTCTTCGCATCTTCGGCAGAAATCGAAAAATCGAAGAATCCATTTCTTGAAGTTGCTGTTGCAATTGCTTTTGGAAGTCTTCATTTGCTTGGCGAAGAATTGCCGATTGCGCAATGCCAGAGAAGAGGAAACAGGAAAGAGGAGGAGGAGGAGGAGAAGAGGAAGAGCGAAGGAGGGGATTCTCTTCTCTATCAGAGAAGAGACATGAATGCTGCTCTAGGATTTTCTGTATGGCCTTCTTCTTCTTCTTCGTCGTCGTCGTTGCTCCTCTCTTGTTTTTGCAACTGTAATGGACCCCTAACGACAAGCCACCAAGCTTCCTCCTCCAACAACAACGATCGCTCAAGGTTTTGGAAGCTCAGCAGTAGTCGCAGTACGTCTTCGCTTGCCTCGAGGACGCGGCGGCATTCACACAAGAAGAACTTCCTCTTCTTATACCGGCAAGGCCTGATCCAGAGCTGCGCAGACGAGACTCCTCGTCCGAGTCCCGAGCTCGCAGAAATATCGATGGCTAGGGAAAGGAAGCAGCTTAGAGGAGGCGGGTTATTAGAGAAGAGGGAGGTTATCGCCATCGTCGTGGATCGACTGTTTTCCAATCTGAATGAAGCGACTCTTGAGCATGAACCTGGTGAGCTCCAAACCAGTTTGTTTCCCCCACGAGGTTTTCTCTCTCTCTCTCGTTCCTGTTTTCTTTGTTTTGTGTGGAAATGAACTTCTTCTTCTTGTTGTCAGCTCTGCATTTTGCTTTACAGCGAGATTGAGAGTTCTTTTGTGTTGTTGCCGTGGTGGTGGGTGCAAATAAACAGGTAGTATCAGTAGTGCTGTGCTTCTCATTGAAGGCACCACGGTACATCCCTCCCTCAGACCTCTCCACTTCCTCAGTGCAAACCTTTTGCATGTCATCGTGATCTTCAACTGCTGTTTCTTCTGTGGCATTCTCTTATCTTCCTCAGAGAAGAGGACATTCTTATTGCGTCAGAAAATTCTTGGTTCAGGATTTTGTTGTGAACAAGAAGGGTTTGCATTGGAAATTTCTTTTCCCCAGCATCTTGTGATCATCACCAATAAGAGGGATTTTGCATTTGACATCCTGTCTCTCTTTCTTTCTTCTTCAGAACCCTTGTCATCAACAATCAATCAGCAGCAGTGTTCTTTTGCTTCCATGACTCTGCTCTTCTGTGGTCAGTCTCACAGAAGATAATATGAATGCCTGCCTGCTGCAAAGGCGGTGGCCTTCTTCCCCCTTTGATCATCTTTCCAGGTGCAGATGGGACATTTCATACTAGGGTTTCACATTGGTGCTGCAGGTAGGTGCAGGAATCTTGGCCATTCCCTCAGTCACACAAGAGTCTGGATTTCTGGCATCAGCTGTTGCATGTGTGACTGCTGGATTTACATGGTATGTAGTTGCTGTTTCAACCCTAAACCCTAAACCTCCCCTTCATCTTTCTTGGGTGATGCTCAATCCTTGTGATGAGAGAAAACACAAAGTTCTGAGGGTCCGTCAGAAGGAGTTGCAAAAGGCTTTTTGCAGGAAAAAGGATTTTTCATATCAGGAGTTGTGGATTTTCATACCAGGAAATCATGGATTTTTGGTATGAAGAATCAGGGATTTTGCTGGTTTTGGGAATCACGGGATTTTCATATCAGGAATCATGTCAAACAGAAATCTGGAGCTTCAGTATATTGTCAGGTTGCTCTTGATACCAATTATTGTTTCCTCAGACATCCAAAGATTTGTTTTTCTCTTGTAAGCATGATGGAAAAAAGGGCTTGTTCTTGGAACAGTGCAGGTAGGAACAGGGTTGTTGGTGGCAGAAGTGAATGTCAACATGATGTGTGAGCTTGGATCTGGTGGTGTCTTTCTTGTATGTTTTTCTGACTTCCTCTTCCTCTGTTTCCTGAATCATGAGTATGGAGATTTTTTGATACTCATTATAGTTATTTCTGACTGTCTCTCTTCTCTCACCATTTGCATACTACATATTGGTTTATGACCACTTTGTTCTTCATGTTTGTTCTGGTTTGATTGGAACTGACATCATAGTTAACCTTCAAAGTCTTCTTGCAGGGTATCAAAAAGATACCCTGCACTCTCCTGGATGTATGTGAGAGCAGTGCAGATTGTGTTCTGCATCTTCTTATTTTCCACTAAGCCTGGGATTCATCAATGGCTCTTGAGTGCAAACTACAGACCCAATATCATGACTGAGTCTTCCTGCTGCTTTAAGAGATACAACAGAAACTCAGGACAAAGATTTTGTATAATGGCTTGCCTGAAGTTCTGGGCAGATTATTGTATACTTATCTATACCTACTGTCAGGAGCTGATGACATGAAGCTGGTAGTCATGGCAGCTCATCACTGCTATTCGTGATGAAGGAGGTCATGGTCTGACACTTTGTGAGTGACTCTCATAAGGTTATGGCTGCAGTCATTGTCACATTATCTTCAAACGGTCATTGTGGAGATTTCTCTGCGATTTGAGAAATTTAGCTGCTAGTCAAGTCACACCATTTGTAATGTATAAGCATTGAATTACTGAGTGATGACTACCAGTACGTGTTCTGTTGAGTGTTTCTTTCCTTCTCCTCTCCAGTTTGGATGGATTTAGAGTCGAGTTTTATCTTGAGTGTGGCAGGTATCCATGGCATACCATACACTGGGCATTTGGGGAGTACAAGTAGCCTGGTAGGTGCATTTCTTTGCCTTGCCTAAACCCTAATCCTCCTTGTCTAGGGAACATGCAAAAGCATTTTCTTGGTGGAATTGGGTGCTTGCATAGTAGTTCATGGCATTTGGGATGGTACTTATCTGCTGTCACCTTATCTTGTGTGAGTGGCCTATATATGTAGTAGGCCTGTCTATGCCTTGGCTTAGATGCTTGCTTGAACAAGGACAAGCTAAAAGGAAATTGAGCTTGTCCATGACTTCCTGAGGAAGTGTTAACCTTGCTGTTTTTTCTTCATCATGAGAATGGAGATTTCTCTATTCTTATGAAAGATATTGTCCATGACCTTCTCTTCCTGTTGCTTCTGGAAATGCCACAGTAACTCAGGATGTTTTCAATAATGGTTTACCTGAAATTTTGGCTGGATTAGCAGATACTTGATCTTTACACCCACTATTTGTAGCTGATGAAGGTAGTCGGGAGTCATCATGGCAGCTAGTCGCTGCTATTCCTGACAATGGTGATGGTCTGACACTTTGTGAGTGACACTCCAAAGGTCTTGATTGTACTCATTCTTGTTGCGTTAGTTTTGGGTTTTTTCCAATTAAGAGAACAGTTACTTTCAAACTGTTGTTGTGGAGTTTTCTCTCTGCAATCTCAAAGATGAGTGTTTTTTTGACAGTGCACTTACTTATTATCTGGCAGTGCAGCATGCTTGTTCATTCACTATGCAGTACTGGTGGCATGTGTGGCATGCTCATCTGATATTGTTTCACAAAGTCTGGGCATTCCCTTGTATGTCCATCACAATGCTATGTTCTCTTAAGGATGTGTCATTCCATTTCTAAAAATTTTAGACCCAGCTCTTTGACAGCAGTTTCCTACTGCACACCAATGCCAGATTCATCAGCATGAGGAAGTGTTATGGGTATATGAATTAGAAGGTTTTTTACATTTGGGTTGTCCATTAGAGTTTCAACCAGTAGATGGATGTACCTGAAATGACTCTCCTATAACTCTCTGAATGTTGGACACTGGAGCAGATGGCTCAGTGCCGCTTTATTTACAGCCAGCATGGGAGGCCTTTGCTATTTTGGAAGGTTGGAACTCTCACATTTGCCTCTGTTGAAACAGACCAATTCCTCCATACTGATGAAGATGATTCCCTGTTTGAATTCTTTTCATTGCATTTACATTTCATTGTCAACTGTTTGGTCATCCTACAAACACTAATATGTCTGCTAACCTGCATATGATACCCTTCTTTAGTGTACTTCATTGGGAAGGACTGCACATATATGTTCAATCCACGAACTGGGTAACCTTCATAACATCAGAATTTTTGTTTCAAGGAAGCTAATTGAAATGGTGACATCTGTTTGACAGCCAACAAGTGATTGGCATCATAAATGGAGCATTTGTGGTTGCTATTTTGGCCAGCTTCACAGTTCTAGCGGTAACTCTTTCTCCATCTGAAGGCCTTTTGCTTGCCACCTCATTCATGTCTTCTGAGATGTGACCAATTTGAGCACCACCCAGATCTTAACTTGGTTAAATCAGAACCAAAATTGACTATTCTCTCCCTTGACGATGCATGATCAGAGAGCTGCATCAGGAGGATTAGAATTCAAGTCACTTCTTCATGCCAACTTTGCAGCAGTACCACAGAGTATACCAGTTATTGCTCTTGCATTTGTTTACCAGGTAATTGTTGTTCTTACAGAATTCTTCTCTGGATGTTGAAGTCTCTTCTGGTTGCATCTCTCAGGTCATTGCCACATCACTGCTGTGAAACAGGGGGTAACACCTACTATGGTCAATTCATGAGCAACAACCATAATGTTGACTTGGCTACAAAAGATGCAATACTCACTTCTGGATTCTTGCAGAATGTGGTGCCAGTTGTGGCAACAAGTCTAAGGAGATCTTCCTAGAGTCAGGTGTATTTATCATTCCCTTCATGACCTCATGCTTTTCTATATTGCAATTGCTTCAGTTTTCTGATCAGAGTTTTCTTCACTTATCTGTTTGAATATCTGTAATCATGCAAAGTTTTCTTTTTCATTTCATTCATGTCCATTAATACTCACCAAACTGTTGGTGAGAGAGTGACACTCCATAGCAAGCATAGCAGCTGCAAGAATGATGTCTGGACATTCCCTTCTCCACTCTAGTGCAGCATTGGAGGTTGGATTTATCCTGCAATTTATGAATATCATATCTGCACCTACTCTGAAATGAGATGGCAGCAGTAAAGTTTGAAGGGGTGAAGAGATTATAGGTTTTCTTTTGTTTAGCAGACTGCAACATCATGTCTTCCCTTTACCATCTTGAGCCATCAATATCTTTCTTGCTGCCTTCCTCCTCCTAATTACTATCCAGAGAGAGACAAAGCAAGAATACTTGAAGGAAGCCATCACAAATCTGGTTTTTCCCTTTACAAAACTAGTACAATGAGATTTGATATCCAACTGGGTGGGTATTTCTGTTACAGGACTGCAGTGGTTTTGGGCACAGGAGTTCCATTAGTCATGTTTCTGGTATGGAATGCAGTAATCCTTGGCACCAATTCCTCATTGCTAGATTCCAATGGAGCAATTCAAGCTATATCTGATCCACTGATGTGTCTCTGATCAGCTAGTGGCATTGTTGGGGTGAGTAGTTCCTCTGCTCTATAGATTTTCACAGATGAAGAGGTGATGTCCAATACTTTTATGAGTGACAGTCACAAGATTTATGGCCCCACTTAGAAGGCTGCAGAATAGAGTTTGGAGTTAGATGAAAAATGTGAAAAAAAATCTAATGCAAGAGGTCAACATATCTGGATGGAATCTAAGGATACTCCAATGATGGGAGGTTTGTTGGGTAGTGACTGTATGTGCTCAACCTGAAAAGAAAATGATAGGGAAAGGTACTGAAGAATGTGCGGAAATGGATGATGAATGTGCAGCCGACAATTGAGGTGTTTTTGTTATTTGCAGTTGCAATGACTTACATCAGTTTTACCTTTGTGACTGTAAGCTGACAAACTTTCTCAACTCTTGAAATCCTGATCTGAGTTCTTTGGTGATAAGTTCTGCAGCTTTCTCAAATCATTCTTTTCAGAATCTGATGTCTGTGAGGTTTTGTATGCCTCTAGAGGAGATAGTGGCCCATTATTTTGGTTGTTTAACCCACTAGACATGATGTATGTTAAGTTGATGGACAAGGGTTTTGAGCCTCTTGCTCATTGGAATGGCACTTCAATGTGGAACTCAAAGTCCATTTCATATCGGGTCTAGATTTTTCATGGGTAGACATGCAATGTATTTGGAAGTTTCCAAATTCATTCAAGTTGGGGAGTTGTGTTCCACATGTTTAACATCATATGGGCTTGAAGGAGCATACCAGTTGGGTAATTGTAAACCCTAGTACCAAAATAAATGTCTTCTTCAAATATCCATGACAGGAATAAATTGTGGTCTATACAACACTCTTTTGCATGTGCATTGGTATGAAACCAATGGTTGGTGAAAGGGGATGCCAACTAACTGCTAATTGGTCATTTCATGGTCCATCGGTGGTCCGCAAATTGACTAGGAACTTCAAACAATTGAAGGCTGCAATCCTTCAAACATTTCCAAAGTACCTTCATCACTGCATGGCCCAAGAATTGAATGGTTGGTATGATCCATGCCCATCACCTATGGGTAGGGAGGGTATTCAAGCACGTGGTGAGTACTTCGATGTACCTGGTGACTGCATCAGAATGCCTCCACATTAAAAAAAGATTGTGAAGCTCCAAGCCCAACATGACAAGGTTGGGTTTGTGACAACCCAATAATGATGAGTTTGCATGAAAAATCCAAGCAATTGCTGGTAACAAGCAAATGATGTGACACGACTGATGCCCATCAAAGAAGGAACCATCATCAAGAATAGGAAGGGGAACAAGCTCAACATGTAGACCTAGAATCAGATGAATCACAATAGGTTGCCAATCCGAGGTTGAAATTTGTACATGCGAGATTACTATAGTTTCTCTTATGTAGATAAGTTATTAGTTCCTTTTATTTTGTCTTGGGCTTTGGCATCACGCCATGTGTTTTGAACTTTCCATAAATGCATGATTTTGAGCACTTTACAATTCATGTAAATACAATTGAATCCTATGACTTATTAAGAACTAGCTTCTACGTGCATAATAGTGAACACTCGTAGTTTCATAATTTTACTCTCTTGGAGCAATTAAATGCATAAGGAAGCGAATCCTAGAGAGATTAGCACTTGCACAACAAAACCACAAATACAGATCCTTGTGAGCAAAGATCATCAAAATAGTGAAGCAAAAACTAAGAGATGGATGAAAAACAGATCAGGAGGTGATCAGAAGCATGCCACATTGCAGCAGCACCAGAATGAAAATTGCCATCACAATCAGAGATGAGAGAATCTCTTCACTGAAACTAAGAAAGAGATGGACTAAGAGCGGGCATGAGAGAGAGAAAGAGGTGTGACCATTATGGGCCCTCATCCAGGAGTCAATTCAATTGTCATGTCACGTGACAGAGGTGAAGCACTCACAAAACTTGCACTAGCTAATAAACGAACTTTAGCAAAAAATTGCCCTAAAATTTATTTATATCTATTTATATGACAATTTGGCCACTCAATAAACCCTTGCCAAATACACTCCAAGTCAATAATAGGAAACATAGATAATTTTTATATAATTCAAATTCAGAGCTTTGGCATTTTTGGCTATTTGAAGTTGGCATGATTTGATCAAAATCTGTCATGACTGTTTGTATCATACAAAGTGTTTTTGTTGGAGATCGGAACCTTGAGCCATGTTTTTTATGAACAAATCTATCAAAAAACTTGGTTTTTGTTGCCTAATTACTCATTTTGCCAAACTAGAAAATTCAAAAACATTACCAATTTTTTGGGTAATTTTTTATTTATGTTGCAATATTTATTATCTTACTGTGCCCTTATTGATCATTTTGGCTTAATGTGGACATGGCAAACCAAGCTATCCATGATCCATAATGGATTATTATTTCATGGCAAATTGGGAATTATATTTGTGAAAATGGAACCATTGACTATAGTAGGTAAGGCACTTGGTGGCAACTAGATAGTAGTTTTATATGTGGATGGTTAGTACTTAGTTACTGTGACATACACAAAAGGTTGAACTATGCCAACAAGAAACACACAAATATGTGAGGTTTTGAAACATGTAGAATCTTGCACTTGGTTTTGTTACCCACATTATTTTAACAGGCAAAACACAAATCATTTACAAAAAATCAAGGATTGAGGTGTTTAGTGCGCCCTAAAACCCTAAATTAAGGGTTTAGGGTTCACAGGGGACACTAAATCAAACCGACCAACCAATGTTGGACTTGTGGTTTTAGGGTCCCCTCTGAACCCAGAAGGACCTAATTTAGTGTTTATGGTTCAAAGGGGACCTAAATACCCTCCAAACCCAGAAAGGGACTGGGTTTAGACTCAATTTAGCTACCAATTCAAGTCCAGCATTCAGTGTGCCTTGGTGGACAAGGGATCATCTGGGGTTGAGATTTTAGGTTACAACTATTGTAAAAACAAATGATCTAGAATATGTTATATCAGGGTTTAAGAGTTCAGACCTATTTAGGGTTAGGATTCGATGTAGGTTTCAGGTTTGAAGAACCTTAAACCTGCAAAGGAATACACCCTTCTTGCAAGGGTTTGCTATCAAGTTTTTTCACGGCTCTTCGCCACTTTGATGTGCAAGCTTTGAGAGATGCTCGGAGTCTGTGCTTTGATGCACCATCATTTGGATCCATGAATTGATGATTTGTGCTGTCAGTGCTGCTGTCACATTCTTCATCACCTTGATGTTCACCAGCTTCAACAAACTTAGGTGGTGCAGCCTCAGCAGCATTCACAGACTCTCCCTGGGTTGACTTGCTGTTGTGAAGCTGCTCATCAGTGGTGGCAGTGGTGGCTTCCGTGGTGGTTTTGGTATTGGTATGTTTGTACCACTCAGCCCCACCCTTTGGCCTGATTCCACCTTCAGGCCAGTTTTTCACTGACTCTGGAATGTTTTGAAGCATTACTGGGCTTGCTCCTCCATCACCTTCTGGAACATGTGCTACTGCTGGTGGTTCTTGTCTCTCTTGTACGTCTTCATGCATCTTGAAATCCTCAAAAGACTTCAGAGCATTTCTCAAGTTGTTTCTGTTATCCCTTTGCGGAGTTGGGGGTTCTTCCTCGTAAAGCTCATCCAAGTGCTTCACACTCAGCTTCCGCATTAAACCTCCCCATCGCCCCTTTGATTTACTTGCTGCATCCTCTTTCCTGAGGAACTGTGTTGTCCAAAGTAACAAAAGCATTTTACAGTTCAGAAAAAGACAAACCAAGATGATCAAACTCATAATCGAGCTGTTGAGCCAAAAGAAGATTCGGTTCTTGAAAAAGAGGGTGCAGACTTACAATATCTCTGCCTTCGTCAAGCTCAATGCTTCCCCGCAAGGCAGCCATGCTTAGGGATGACAGAGCTGGTGAAAGAGGCGGCTGCCCTGAACTTGGACTGTCCAAAGGGTGGAGCAGGGAGGCATCATCTATGCTTATGCGGGGTGAAGCTGCATCCTCAAGAAGCACATGCAACCACTTGTCTATGTTTGACTTGCCAATTTTATATATGCTCTCATCTTCCAAGGTCATGGGCTCATTCTCATGCACAACTTCAGACTTCTGATGATGTGTTTCCTCCACATCAGTTGTGGTGGATGCCTGCTGCAAATCATCTATCTCCCCTCTGTTTTGTAAGTCAGCAACAGTGCCTCTCTCTCCTTGCACAAATGTTTTGGTCTCCACCATAAGTACATCCTTTTTACAGCACTCCAGTCTCAGATCAAAGGCTTTCTCTCCAATACTAGAACTCACAGAGCCTTGAAATTCATTTGATAATTTGTTCTCAGCCTTCACCCCACTACTGCAATCCTTAGTTAAACACCTGCCATTGCTGAAAGCTTCATCTGTCACTTCTGTTCTATGCACCTCATGAACCTTGTCATACTCATTGAGCTCAGAATCATCACTCTCATTGCCCTCTCCTCCATTGCCTGAATTAAAACACAGCTGGCATGTTAGTATGGACAAAGCTCAATCAAGAGGGAAGGGGTCATTCAGGTGAAATATCGAGAGTTAGGGGAATACATCCTTGAATCAGGAGAAGCAAAATGAGGTATATTGCTAGTCCTCAGAATTGTGTTCAGTACTCACCTTGCTCCTCATCCTTTAGATTCGAATTCTCATCAATGTAGTCACAGCTCTTCAGCACAGCAAGCTTCTTCTCCACTTGGCCTGAAATGATGTCATTAGTCTTGCCACTTTGACTCTCTTGGAAACATCTCTGGTTCTGTTGTGATTTCAAAGACTCCATTGATCCATCATGCTTGATCTTTGTGCTGTGAGCATCATAAGCATCACCATCCTCACTCTCACTGCATAGCTCAAGAGCTTCTTGCTCAGGGGGGCCCTTGTCAGGTGATAGAATGTGCCCTTCATTTGTGGTAATGAGTGACAGGCAGCTGCTCACATCAACAATGTCCCTACCTTTCAACGATTTGTTTTCCTCAGTAGCAGAGAGTTCCATGCTTGCTAAAGTTGCCAAGGCCTGTCGCTGTGAGTAGCGTTGCAGAAGGTCTTTCTCAGCAGTTTCACATGTTGTCTTCTGGCAGTCAAGGCGGGCCATAAGTGCATTACAAGCTGCTTGGTTCAAGCGAGCTTGCTCCTTGTAAGATATGCTCCTGTGACAAGCCATAGATACAACTTCAGCACTAGTGAACCCCAAACCACAAGCTATGCTTTCTAAGTGTTGTGAAAGAATTAGAACAGAAAAAAATTTATGCAGTTTTTCAAACAAGGATCAAGGAGATTTTCAGATGAAAACTGGATTGCCAGGGGGAGAGACACTGTACTGGTGCATGGTATCACGGATCATTCGTTCAAGGCAGAGGCGATAGGAGGACTGGGTCTCAGCCCATCGCCGCTGTTTCTCAATGCACTGTTTCTGTTTTGATAACACTCCCTCAAGCTCCATCAATGCCACTCTCTCTTTCTCATTCTGTTCCTTGAGCGTCTGCACTGTCTCCTCTAGCTGTGTGATCTCTTGTGACTTCTCCCTCTTTCCTTCCTCTCTCATTATCTTTAGCCGCAACTCCTGAAATACACAGAGACAATCCCTGTGTCAGTAGGTGCATGATCCAAAAGCCATTGCCAGATCAATGTAAGGTATCATCCCAATCCTTCAACTCTTGCTGCTACCATCATGAGTACCAATTTCTACCTTTTGCATTGTATTTGTGATTGTTGTTTGACGATCATAGTCACCCCAGCAAGCAGCTGAATTGTTCTCTTTGCCAAATTGTCGGTCACCTCTCATGGATCGATCCTGCAACAGTGCCATACAATTTCCTTCAGTCTGAGAAATGTAAAATGCAGGAAGCAGAGCCTTGTATTGCGGTCTGTATTAAGTAGTCATGTGAGATAGGGTTTTAAGGGATGCACTTGAGGAGGACCACCTTTTCCTTTATCTGAACTACAGAGCGCTTTGCAAGTGAAGGCTCAGAGTCCTTGATTTCCTTCCAGCTTCCTGGTCCAAATCTTTGCACAGCCCTCTTCAGAGCATCCTCTTCTTCACCACTCCATAGCTGCTGCTGGGCAGGTGGTGCTCCTGATGTGTGTCAAAAATCAAGAGCATCAGAGATTGATGCCAGGAGTTTGCATATCATTCAGTCAATGTCTAGAATTCCCAATCTCAAAATCCGAAGTGGTTTCCTGGATTCAAGGAAGTGCCACCACTGACCTACCAGAAGAGAAAGTTTTGAGGTCAACAAACTCAGAAAAAAAGAAGATTGTGGAAGCTTCTAGGGAGAGAATCAGATGATGAAGTGTTCTCTGACCAGGAAGAGATGTCAGCTTGAAATTGGCTGGTGATGGTGAAGAGTGTGAGCTGAAAAAGCCATCATCATCATAATTCTCTTTGGACAGAGAAACAATGGCAGCTCCAGCAAGCCCACAGTAAATCTTCTTCTCACGGAACTGTGGAGGCCATGGGCCATAATCTCCCACATGCTGCCTTACAACATTCTCATCCTCTCCACCAGAAAAAAAGAGAGCAAATGACCGACGCCTACATACAGAAAAATACTCCTCTGGTTTAGATATATCACTGCATTTGGAAGTAATTCCTCCTCGTTTTCTTTCATTTTCCCAATTTCATGTTGAACACGTTTGAGAGCAAAAATCATAAGGGCAAGAGAATGCAGGAGCCATCTTGAATGGAAATTTCTAGGGTCGAATTGGTTTTGCAGAGCTTTAAACCTGAATTCTGAATTCTTGGAAGCAAAGGCAGAGAGAAACTGGTTGATTGAGACCCCATGCTGAAGGTCCCACCAAGGCACCAGGAACTCAAGGCGGTTTCTTTTGCGCTGTCGTGTCTGCCATTGCACAATTTGTAGATTACTTGCAAGTGTTTGTCCACCTCCTGGATTTACAGTAATCAGAACAAATGCATGTTAGCAAACATACTCCTTTCTCAAAGCAGCAAAACCTGCATTGTAAACGAAACAGAAGCAACTCTTCTGAAACTCTTCAAGAATAGCTTGATACAAATGGGTACTGATTCTCGGAATGGAGAAATTGTTGAGTTCTCTGTCAAGGCATTACTTGAATGTGGGAACCAGTGGTCAACTTCCCAAGAGAGTGGTGAGGAAGGATCAGCACTCCAGTACAGGACATTGCCATACTTGTCCACTCTGAACTTTGCTGGATCAAACCCTGCATTCCTGCATATATATATCCCAGGCTGTTGGTTTTTTTTTCACTCCCTGAAGTCCACAAATATTTTTTTCCCTTGATGCTGCTGTTTTGATTTACATACCCAAGGTGATCGAGCTGCTCCCAAAGCTCCTCAGCGTACTTGTGTGAATTTGGCGCCTCCTTGTCCACTTCTGCAACAGCTGGGAACAGGGCGTCCCACTCCTTCAGCTTCGCTATCTGCTCCAACCCATACCCTCATGTTTATTAATGAGCGCTCGAGACTGCCGTCTCTCTCTCTCTCTCTCTCTCTCTCTCGCCCATAAGGATGATGCGCAAAGGAGACTTTCATTGCCTTCTATGCATGCATCTAGATTTGATTGCTCCATGATGGTTGTTGTGACTATGTTGATGGAGTTGGGTTTCTGGGAAGAGAGCTCACGTCAACAGGCGCTAAAGAGTAGGGAACAAAGCGCTGGGGAGGTCCAGCGCTGAACGGCATAGAGAAACCTTCGATCATCCCCGCCAACGCGTGTCGACAAAGCTTGGCGTAGCCCCGAGGATACCCGAGCTCCTGATCCACCACTCTCTCCTCTTCTGTTAACACCAGCTTCGCCATGTTTGCTCTTGAACCCAATTTCTCTCTCTCTCTCTCCCTCCACCTATTTTCCTTCACCTACCGTTCCCCCAGAATTTACTTCTCTCCCACCTAACTACAGCTCCAAACTCGCAAGCTCCAGTTCTCTCTATCTCTCTCTCTGTCGCCTCCCACCCACCCTCACCAGAGCTTCTCCCTCATTGTTCAACAGAGCTCCACTGCGTAAAAGCTACCAACAAAGATGTCTACATACTGAAGACGCAGATTACCATCATGATTTCTTCTCCAGCGTTGAAAAAAACAGCTAACGACAAAACGAGGAGCGAAAAACTGATTTAGATAGACAATTCCAGAAACTAAACAAACCAGAGTCTGAGAACTCTTCTACTGTCCTCTACTCTCTAGAGTCTCCATCACTCTGAAAAATCCAATAAGTGCACCTGTAATTATGATAAGACGACCCATAGATCACACAAAACGGGAGCAAGAGGATCGAGATCATCAAGATTGTGGAACTCTAATTATGAGAGAGAAGAGACAGAGAGAGGAGAACTTCCTCCCTCCCTGCCTCTAGAGTCCAGTGTTGTACTCGCAAGGGATTACTTACTTACTTACTGCAGTCCAATAATGGGGGTGATGATCTATCATTCAATGCTGGACTGGACAATCCAGAGGCAATTGCGGCTGTCAACGCGGGGGGGGTGATTGATTGCTCTCATCCTTTGAATCTCAGCAGGAACACCACTGAACAATCCCAGGATTGCGAATTCAGAACACTGGACAAGATCGCCCCCGCCCGACAAGGGTTGTGGAAGACTCTCTCTCTCTCTCTCTCTCTCTCTCTCTGCGCGAGCGCCGAAGAGCCGTTGAGGACGAGACGAGCCGTTGCGCAATACGAACTGCGAAGGAGCCGTTTGCGAACAGCATTCAAACCGCCGCGACTGCCGAGCACGGAAACAGTGTTTTCTTTTTTGAGGAATTTTTGTTTGTAGCCAAACTGGCTATCATCCATAGGAAAATGTAGAAAAAGTGGCGATATTTCATAGGAAGATTTAGATAAAAATCTGGCTATAAACTAAATATGAATATTAAGACAAAAATATGGCTATAAACCAAATATGAAGATTTAGACAAAATCTGGCTATAAACCAAATATGAAGATTTAGACAAAAATATGGCTATAAACCAAACATGAAGATTTAGAGAAAATCTGGCTATAAGCCAAATATGAAGATTTAGACAAAATCTGGCTATAAACCAAATATGAATGTTTAATCATCCTTCTACGTTTTTGGCTACACGTTGAAAAACAAGTATAGACATCTGGCGATTTCTTTTTCCCCACACTTCTGGCGACTGAAAATCTCCAAAATTGTTTACTTTTTAATTTGGCTTTTAGGCGAAATTTCGCCAATTAAAAAAAAAGGCTGTATGGCAGAGCACCGGCACAAACACTACCTGTCGTTGTCGATGAGTCTCATCCATCCCTCTATAAAGACAATGATGGGACTCCGGAGTCCCAGCAAAAACAAAATTGGTGCAAAATTTTGCCAGAATGTGAAAAATAGAAATAAAAGGGAATATTCTGTCAAAATATTTCCTTTTTGTGAAAATTTTTAAAAAATTGCCAAATTTTAGGAGAAGAAAATTTTGGGAAATTTTCACCACATTTGGCGTTTGATTTTAGTTTGGTAGCATTTTTTAAACTACTTATTTTAATTATCTAGCCAGGTTCTAAAAACATGTCACCATTTATTGTTAAATCCCTCTTGGGATGCCACCCAATAATGCAACAGCTGAAAAATGAAAAGAAAAAATAAAATAAAAATTCACTGGATGGGACACATAATTCCTGATTAATAATAAATTTTAATGTCAGATTGAAGCCTGTGGATATATTATTATGAAATGGCTAAAGTCAAATTATCCAAATAAGGCAAAATACTCCGAACAATAGGTGCATTAAACATCAAATTGTTGACATTTTGATCTAAAATTTCAAGCCTGTTTTCTCAATTTTGGTTTCTCAAATGTGTGTACCCCAATCATCATCATGATCATCAATACGTTAAAAGAATGATCTAATTAAATTTTTATTGAATGGAATGTGACTATTGTACTAACTAATAAGCCGAGTTTGTGGGTTAAATGAATTTATAAAGAACTGCAGGTTTCAATTTTTTAAATCATTCCAAAATCAGAGAACCACACTGGTTCCAATTCTTTGAAAAAAAACAAATTAAAAAAAAAAAAAACCATTTGTCCCAATTAGTTCAAAATCTTAAAGAAAAGAAGATTTTCATGAAAGAACCAGAAACTAACTGGCGGTCTTATTGCTGGTTATTTCATTTTTAAAAATAAAATAAAAATGAGAACCGAGGTGATATACCAGAACCAGGTCTGTGATTTTTTTAAAACTCTGGTTATGAATCTTAAGAACCACCCTGATAACCGACGGGTCTATTCTTGTTCCTAATAACTGCCCAACACTAGTAATAAGGGCTACTTTCATGAACCACACCCAAAACAAAATCATGAATAATTTGTTAAACTCTTGAATATTTTCCAATGGTCCATAGTCCACTATTTAATTTTGGATTAAATGGCCCAAGGTTTGAAGATATGATCTCACCATATGGTGACTTTCGTATCACATTATCATATGCAGTAAAAATTTGACACCATCAATTATGACTAACATATATAAATTTGGCTATCTATATAATCCAATGAGTCTCATTTAAATTTGGGAAGCATGTCAATAGCCTAATCATTAGGTGGTAGGTTCAAATGGTACCTAGTTTAGCTCATTAATGACATAATATTATTTCATTGACAAATGTACAAATCTAACAATTATCAAAATTTATTGCAAACGAAAATGATAAATTTCTGAAAATATTATCAAATATTTCATCTCATCCATATGTAAGAAATTTAAAATCAATTTTCTGAAATTATTTTTCTTCAAGCTTCCCTTGAACATAAGAAAATCAAAGGCACATGTAATCATCATAACCTATGCAACCTCCTAGGTAAGACTCCTTAAATAGTTTTTTTATAGGCATCTTCACACATAGGGGTAAGTTAATTAAAAAGTTAACGTTAATGGTAGGTTAGCACCTGCATTTAGGTTTTTGGGGTTATGACGAAAAGTGCTAACAACAACTTACTAGTATCATTGTACTTTTATTTGATAACCTTTTGTTCACATCTTTACATTCAATGTTATGATAGCTTTTATTGTCATCGTTCAAGAGCGGCATCGATAATTATTGTGTTGTATGGCATTTTCTATCATCATTTCCCAGTGTGCTCATAGTTTTGCAAATCAAAGCAACTTCATGATCTTATTGTTTATTCACAGCTATGTTTTCATTCTTGTTCTTTGTTTTATAGATCCATGGAGCTCCATCATTTTACTTTTTGTTCTACAAAAAATCCATGTAGCTCCATCCTTTTGTTGTTCACTCACACCTCTAGCTTGATTCTTGTTTGTAACTTTGCACATCTGCGTAGCTCCATCATCTTGTTGTTTGCTCAAAGCTTCACTTTCATTCTTGTTTTTCACTGAACAAATCTGTGCAACTCCATTGTCTTGTTGTTTGTTCGGAACTTTACTTTCATTCTTACTTGCAATTTTGTAAATCCACACAATTCCAACATCTTGTTGCTTGTTCACAAATGTACCTTCAATCTTGCTTTTCATTTTGTAGATCCACACAACTCCATTGTTTTCTTGCTTATTATTTGCATCGCAACCTTGTAACTACATTGTCTTGTTCTTGTTCTTGTTTTGAAATTTTTTTTGCATCTTTTAATTGTTCGTAACATGCGGCCTTTAAAGGTAGTGTTGTTGGCACTTTTGTTTTAGTTTGTTTTGCAAGTGCACAAATGTCTCCTTCTTTGCCATAAGAATGATTCAATGTCTTCAAGGTGCTAGTTTCCATTATGTTTTCCAAAGAGCAAATCTTGTTTCTATAACACAATGAACTATGTGATTCTACATCAACACGGGTTGTCATGTTTTTACAACTTCTTGTTTGGCAAAGACCTTGGTGATGGGGTGAAAGCCCAGTCTGCAACCTAGTATTCACATTTCCTAATGATTCAGCAAGGATTTTGTTTCTCATTTGACCGTTAAACTAAAGCATTTGATGCAAAAGAAAGACACAAGTTATAAATGTGTTATACTTGTGGGAATTTGTGTTGCATGTGCTTTGTATAAACTTATTCATGGTGCAAAGTACTTTCATTTTTCTAACTTGTTCGCCATTGGTAAGTCAATAATGCATTTAGTTCTGTGAAAGTTCGTTTGTTCTATCCATGTGGTTTTCAAAAGTCAAATCCAATGGCTAGAAGGGGAAGATTTGGCAAAAGTGATGAAGGGGTTTTTTTAATTTTGTAGTTTGCCTTTTATCCATGGTGCCATTGATGTAACACAAATTCATATCCAAAAGCCTTGAGGTGTTTTTGTTGAGGATAATTTTTCTTTCAAATCTAAAGTTTACAACATGCAACTATAGTCTGCATGATATGGTTGATTATCAAAAGAAGTTTCAAGATGTTTTTGTGAGATTACTTGGTTCGTTGAATGATGCTCGCATACTACGCCTTTCCAGTTTGTATAAGAAGGTAGTGAATGGAAACATGTTTCATATCAATAGAGGTGAAGAAGAAATCAAACCTTACTTTATTGTTGACAAGGTGTACCCTTTGCTTCCTTGATTGATGATTCCACATAAACAATCTAGCAACATTCAACATATTGTCCTTGAGGCATGATATAATAAACATTTATCTGAAGGTAAAAGTGTTATGAAAAATTCCTTTGGCATTCTAAGGATGAACTTTCGAAAACTACTTTTTAAAACCAATCTATATGTTTTGTTTTTACCTAATGTAATTTTTTGTTGTTGTATATTGTATAACATGATCGAACAAGTCTTGGATCGAAAAGACCTTGACATTGAAACTTTGATGGTTGAATTAGATATAACAAACTTTTCTAACTTTGTGCGTTAAACTAATTCAAGTTAGAAACATAAGGTTGTTGTAGAACCTACAATTGACAATGACATTGAATTTGAACTACAAGACTTTGAAATTTCAAAAACAAGTCAAAGGTTGATTCTAGAATAACACTTAGGAAATAGACCACACAAAATGCATTGACATTTCAAAATGATGATCTTCTACAATTGTAGTGTGAAACTTTGTTATGAACTTGTGAATTTCAATAATGTTGATCTTGTTTTGTAAGCTACAATCATGTATTATGATCATGAATTGAACTTGCTAAATTGAATTATAATTGTTGCAGGAATTCAAATGGATTTTAGAATCACCTCATTTGTAAGTTGCACTTCATATATTGGTTACACCTCATTTATTAATTAAACATCCATTTCTTCGTCTAACAAATTTGAAACTAATTGTAGAGGTGTAAGCAAAAATGACTTGTCCTAGATGAAGACATGACAAGTGAAAGCACACAAAGGTGTAACACTTTTAAGCACATGTGGACGTCCATAATTGCTTAAATTAACATTTTGGAAGGTAGTGTGAAAGCAAGATACCTTGAATCACACAAGTCATTTTACAAGTTATCATTAAAATTTATTATTAAAAAAATTTCAACTTTAATTTACATCATGGTGAATTTAAATTTGAAAAATGAGCTTTGAAACTATTATTTTTGTTAAATAAAAATCTTAATAAGGAAAAACCATAATTCAAAAATACATAGAAAATTTTGATCATCAAAATCCTTTCAAAAAGTCCTCCTTGGTATCAATGTTATCACATCATATTACTAATGAGTCCTTTACTCATTAAAAAAATTATATGAAGGTGCATGGAATCCACATTCATTGGTTATAGACTATTACAAGTTCTTAGATATTCCCATGAAAGTCCATTATGTTATGGTTATTCAAAAACTATCATGAAATTCATACAATGTGATTATAATATATATAACAGTGTATTGTTAAGTCATTTTTCATTTTAGTCAATTATATTTAATCACATGACTGATTGTAAATTCCAAAATCTTGTAAAAACTACCTTGTGACAACATTTTACAGATAGTGTATTGTATTTTCACCTTGACACATTGCCACACTGAACTAAGATAAAACATTCACCATGTTTTTGTTGGTATTGTATATCTTATTGTCTTTCTATTTGAAATATCTAAACCGGTCTTTCATGGTACGTTCTTGGATGTCAATGCAACATTTTTCAATCTCTAGTTACATAAAGTTAATGCAATCCATTACTTGCACAATCTCCTTACTATTTTAAACTATTGCATTAATTATTAATGAGAATATGTTTGAATGCTTCCTTTGGATTCTTGTGTTCCCAAGGATAGTTGGAGTTGTTGGAAGACCATGCAATGGCATGGCACATGCACTTAGAGCATTAGAGAGTTTCACAACAAAAATGTTACGTCTTGCTCCCAATGGATTATCAATGTTGTTATCTAACAAGTTGATGACATTCATTTGGGCCAATTATTCAATTGGAAATGTTTATTCTAGTAAATAATCCTCACCAAAAAAAATATTATGTGAATGAATGTTGCAACATAGAATCCTCCTCCTCTTGTGAATTGGTTTCATGTACAAGTATTGTTGTTGAATATTTTTTGTCGCCTTCAACCTACAAATCTTTCACATGTACCAATTTGTTGATGACATGTTCTCCTTAAAATGTTTTCCTTAAATTAGTCCCATTCCATTTGTCTTTACAAATCTTGCCATTTCTTGGAATTTTATTATGGATGAGCTTCTAAAGTTCATTTACAATTTTGTTCCATCATATTATAGTAGGTACCATGTGTGCTCTTGGATCTATCAACTATTTTTGCGCCAAATTCATTATGTTTGCATTTGATCAATTTCATCACTTCGTTTTGCTCCCAATTCGTGTGCCTCTAACACATTGTTTTTTGTCCTATTTTTACCAGTCCTCTACTTCCACAAGTCCCAACACCTCTCCCTCCTATGGGTAGATGCAAATTACAGTGGCTTACTTTTGTGACGAAATAATGTTTTTTCCTTGGGTACCCTTTATTCAAATGCATGTGGTGATTAATATATCCTTAGCTATTAATTGGGACTTGGATTTAGACTAACAATTTCATTATGAAGATAACTTGTGTGGTTATTTATTGATAAAAAATTCATTTGTTACTAGTGATGGACTTTTGAAATTGAAAAATAGGGATTAGTCATCTAATTAGAATATCACAAAATGGAAAATTTTAGATTGATTCATATTCCAAATTTCTTATTGCGGCTCAATATATAATGTAATACAAAATGATAAACTCATATGTAGAATCTTTTATTTGAAAACCTTAACTATTTAATAGTTAAAGACTATGGTTAAAATTTGACCATATTTTCATAAGTCCATATGAATTATGACTTTTGTTTGTTTTTTGATTTATTTATCCCAATAACATATGTTATTGAAAGTTTTAGATGGGGCATTATTCCTTTGGACTTTGTGGGTTTTTTTTTAGGATTTCCAAATTTAAAAAATGGCATTAACTATATTAAATACAAGTTTTCACATAGATTTGGAAAGGTTTGAAGCAAGGTAACTAAAAAGCAATAGATCAATTGGTGACCCTTATCAAAAAAAAATTTGTTTTGGCCAAAAGGAGGGTAGAGTGGTTGGAGGAACAAAATGAAGCTTTTACCAAAATCGTAAAGAAGCAGCATGTGGAGTTGGTTGATTGAAAAAATCCAATTACTATAGTAAAACTTAGAAGAGGTCCAGAAGAATCATGGTGTGGTTCATGAAGAGTTGGATATGCTAGAGAAGGAAATGAGGGCGCTAAGGGAGAGGATGAAGCTCATAGACTACTACCACTATCGAATGGAAGAGTTCGACATTTTGAAGATGGAACATGCATTTATGAAAGTTGAACTTTTAATCTACTAATAGAGGCGCAAGAAGAGCAAGTTGAGTACTTGGAATTATACAAGGAACAAATCGGTGAAATCATTCGGGAGGCATTTAAGTCCTACTTAAAAGACAAGGAATTATACTGGTTGTGTATTGAGACTTACCAACATGTGATTCCACATCTAAGGATGTCGCCTTTCAAGCTTCGTAGAACGCAAACCCATTCCAGATTTGCATCTGAATTCGGTTTGGCATTTGAATCTAGTTCATAGAAAAGTGAAAAGCAAAATGAAGGTGGAAAGATGGAAGTAGATTTGGTGGTTACATTAGAACCACAACTTATTGAACCAAAAGTAACTTTTAGTATTGGGATTCTTTTCAATACCACAGATGGTTCCGATGAAGTCGAAGGTGCTGCATCTCTTCCAATCACTACGCCTACTGAAGCTATAACACATTATGGTGTAACAATTGATTCGATGTTCTCTGACACAATAGCTAAGGAGGAGCAAATAAATCTGGTGATACAAATTGATTTTATTTTCGGTTTATATTGTTCATATTTTAAATTGATTTTTTTGGGGGTTAAATTAATTACTTGTTCCACCATTTTTTACTTTTTACTTTGAAGTATTTAAATATTTGTCCCTTTGTGGACTATACAAGAGAATTTTTAAAAAAATAAAATTGCTTTTCTTGCCATACCTTTTATGCATAAAAGTTGATGTGTAATTTTTTTCTTATGTATGTTTGAAGTATTATGACTCTTTATATGTGAGAAATCTCTATTGTATGTTTGTTATATGTTTGTTTTTGTAGAAGGTTTATGAGGTTGTCTTACTAAGTTTGGATAATCCCCTTTGTGTTAAAGTGTTTTTTTTACTTAAGGAAGGTAAGGATATTTTTTCTTTTGCTCCCTTATTTTATTTCTTTCAAAACCCAGTAATTCATCGAGTGGCCTTCATAGGGAGGAGGAGTTGTTTTTTGGGCTAGCAAAAGCAATCAACTGTCATTTTTTTTTCTATTGAAGCAAAATACATGGCATGCACTCATGCAACAAAAGAGGTTTTGTGGCTTAGAAGGATTCAGATGAAATGGGATACATGCAGAAAAATGCAACCTTTGTACTCAGCAATAATCTAGGGAGTTTGGCTTTGTTGAATAATCCAATGCATCAACTATGTGCAAAACATATAGATATTTAATTCCATTTTGTGAGGGAACATATCATCTCCAATGAAGTTTAGTTTGACTACTGTTTTATGAAGGAAATGGTTGCTGACATTTTTACCAAGGTAGTCTTTAGAGATTAGTCTACAACTTGCAAGAACAAGTTAGGATTAATGTATTAGAAATAAAAAAAGATTGTCATTGAATGGGAGTGTTAAAGATTGCTATGAGTTGTCTTATTTTATTTAATGATGGACCTACTAAATTATCTCAACTATTGATCCAATTGATTCTCTCACCCATTAACACATGTTGTTAGCTAGAATAGATCTATTGACTTTCATTTGATCTTTAGGATCGTATTAATTCCTATGGCTATATGTGTGTGTGTGTGTGTGCCCGCTTGGCATATCAATAAAATAACCTTCTTTGTTTCTCTTGCAAAATTAATCTAATGACTAAAGAACATGAATGTTTTAAAAATATTCTTATTGATTAGGAGGCTTGTTGTTCTACTGTTGCAAACAAGTTCTAGACGGAGTCCTAATTATCTCAACATTTATGGACTCTTTTTCAATTTAAAAGGTTTCAAAGTTTGAACCTCATATGAATTCCCACTATCCCAAAGGTTGTTGATGCCATTAAAACCAATAATGTCATTGCGTCAACTTCCAATGCCATTGTGCCAAGTTTTTAGTTTTTTCAATGCTAACAAAATCTTTTAAATGTGCACAATGATGGTGGAATGCAAACACTCCATCACTCTACTAAGTGGAGGTGGAAAAATCTTAAGCAATTTGGTTGGTGTTAAGGTGACCAAATGTCTTGGGGAAAAAAAATGTGAATGGAAGACATGGGAAGCAACCTCACTATGACACCTTAAGTTTGAAGTCTAGAATCTAGCTCTTCCATCCCCATGCATTTACAATGAAGGTGGCTCCATTCTAATAAATGATGGTGGCCACTTTTGGTTTCAATTTTTTTTTTTTTTTTTTCAATTTGATTCAATTTTGGTTGCATGCAAAAAAAACTAATTATTTAATATGGAATACTTTTGGCATAATGTATTTCATAAACTCTTCCAAAGCAAATCCAAAGCAAGATAAGTTGTCACCTCAAAAAAGAAAGGCAATAAATTAATTGCAATACACCTTGTATCTCAAGTACAACATGACCAACATTTTCATAACATGATATTAAACGTCCAATTGCACAGACATTGATGTTGCAATCAACATAGGTCTTAACCAAATTGGATGCAAGTCAACATAGAAACATAGTGCCTATTTTAACCTATGGATTTGGTGTGGATCAGATCCTTTTGAATTCTCTCATGAGCTACCATGGTCTTTTGTGAACATCATAGATGCATAACTAAACATGTTACCTAAAAACAATCCCATTTTGTCCCACCAATTAGTTTATTGAACACCCCAACATTCCCATTTCCATAAATTGCAAGTTTTGACAAGTGGTTAAACTACCAAACTATTTCAATAGATAGCCCATGAAGTTCATACAACAACCTTCACTTAAAGCTCCCGTAGACATAAGTACTCACCCCCATTCCTACCAAGATTTCCAACAACCCACACTCTCTTGATAAGATGAAATTCTTTTTAGGTTTAATCATTCTTGGGATTTTAATGCCTCCATAGACTAGCTCAATAATCCTTTGTACCTTTCATCACGTCCCTCATCTTTGTCTACATGAATTTCTTGAGTCTTTTGTTGTCAAATTCAATGCAATGGAAATCAATATATAGGTGATTGAAAACCACAAACACAATTCAAAACATTAATTTGCAAAAATTGTTCACATAGAATGTATGCAACTTACAAAACCTAAACCCTAAACTTTTGAACACAACACACCAAAAACCATCTCCTAAACCAAAGAAAACTTCCAATATTTTTCTTGCAATTGCTCCGCTTTGTTGAACCTTCCACCACCCAATTCCCTTCGGTAGGTCAATCTCCTCATCAACATTTCATTGATTTACATCAAAACAACCAAATGCCACCCACTTTAGCCATCACCAATGTCCGTCAAGCACCTCAAAGTCTTGACAACCATATTCAATGGTGGAGGCTCCCCACATAATTCATAACCATCCAAAAACATTCATAATTTTTGCAAGTATTAAATTGCCAAAGATTTACCAACAAGGGAACAAAACAAAACAAACCACAAAAACACTTTAAAAAGATGCTTATTTCTCCAACTCCTTTCAGACTTATCCATCAACTGCAGCTTGTTGTGGCACCTTTCTCGCTTTTCATCAATAGAAGTAATATCAATCTAGTTAGGTCTTCATCCAAAGGTCGCCCCATTCACATAGGACCTAATTTCATGTCACAAGGTAGTCTCCATAGAGGCAAATGCAAGAGGCAACCTTGATGCAGACTACTTGCACACGTACACAAGAATCTGAATATCGATAACAAAAATATGATTACCCAACAATAGTAAATAAGAGCCTCTTGACCATGAGATAGATATCAGAAGTATCAGATGAAGCTAACGTGGCTATGAGCCTATCCCACACGGTTGGAAAAGCCTGGTGTTGCTGTTTTGCCTTTGTTCTGTGGGGTGATGTGGTGTATGAAGTTGTTGGGGAGTGGGTTTCTCCTCAAATGACTGTATAGTTGGTTAGGCTGCAATGAAACCATGTTGCTTCCCTTTCTGATGGTTGAGTGAGTGTTCAGCAATTTAATTTTGCTCTAGTATTAGCTTCCTATTCACTTTCAGCCTTCATTGATTGAATGAAACAGTACGTGATGAGGATGGTGATGTACTATGTACAACAGCACCTTCCCCTACATAACAAACAAAGGGTTAAAAGCTCCATGAAAACCAAGGTGGGGCCTTACAATAATCTCCCCCTCCCGGAAATTGTGTTGTGTACAAGGCAGCACAATTTGCACTGTGCAAATTCCCTGAGTTTGTTATGAAATTAAAGCAAGCTTGATAAGGCAAGCTGTTTGTTCCATTCCATGGTAGTAGTACTGCCTTATACAAGGGCCTGTTTCAGAGGTTTATTCACATTTCAAGCATGTTGTCCACTATCCATTTGTATTACAAGTGTGCAAGTGATGCACCTAGCAAAAAGCCTCAAAAAGCCCCAAAAAGTGCCTAAATGGGACAACCCTTTCCTTCATTGGAAATGAATGAAAAAATATTTATAAGTTGGTCATAAAGACACAGGGTGGTTTTGTGTTTTTGCACCAAAACTTGAAAACAAAATTTATTCCTTCTCATTGTTTTGAAGCCAACTCCCATCCCATTGCCAAACCTGAGTTCAAGCTAAACTAGCTTCTATTTTCTTCTCTTTGTTTTCAAGCAAACTCACATATTGTCATTGAGCATTTTTTCTTCTATGTCTTTTGGTCTTTCTTTCCTTGATTTTCAAGCCAAATTCTAAATTACTCCAAGTATGGCATAAGATTCATTCATATGTATGTGATCTCCCTACAGTTGTTTATCTATTTTTTTTGTGTCTTCGGCTCTCTTCTTTTTTTGCTCACAAATAAACCTCCAAATTACTCCAAGTATGGCATAACAAATACATCACCTCCCCTAAATTCTTTTGCACTTTTTATCTTATTTACTTCTTTTGCTTGCAAAAACAAACCCCCAAATGACTACAAGAATGGCATTATTTATATGCCATCTCCCCTAAAAATTCTCTGATTTTGTATCTTTTGGTTTTCTTCTTTCACTTGCAAACAAACCCCCAAATTACTCCCAAAAATGAACTTACTTATATAGTATCATTATCCCTTAAATCTTGGCATTCTTTTTGTCTTTGGTTTTCCTCTTTTGCTCACAAACAAAACCCCAAAATACTCCAAGCATGGCATTCTAAGAATGTATATAACCTTTTTGGCCCTCATATGAGGCACTTTTTTTAGGGCTTTTCGTAGATGACCATGTGGTGTGCAGTCAGCTTATCTTGTAATGTGAATTGACGGTGGAGAACACGCTCAGGATGTGAATCAACGGTGGGAACACTCTGGAACAAGCCCCTGGTAGAGATCCATTACGACCAAACGGAGTCCAGTTCCACACTTAAATGGAACCAGGAATCTGATTTCAGATCCGGTTCTTTAAAAAATAATTCCAATTCCGGTTCTGAAAATCAGACCGAGTCAGGTTCTTAGTACTTACTAACCCAGACAGGCACTAGTGGTTACCTGCCAAATAACCTCCAATTAACCTAGGTTCTAGTTTAGGGTTTAGGTCAGGTTCCGATTTTGAAAATCAGACTCGCTTTGATTTGGGTTTTACTAGTTATCAAAAGCAGAACTGGTGGTTTGTACCTGCCAAAATTGGGTACCCACCAGTGTTTGTTCGTATTGAGTTTTGACCCAGTTATCAAGCCGGTTATGAATAAATAACCTACCAGCTTGTTACTGATATTTATTTATTTTTTGATAATTGGCCTAAATTGATAACTGCGCTGTATTGAATTTTCAAAATCTAATAACCTAGTTGGATGACCAAATTATCATCCAGGTAGGTTATCAATCTTTAAACATTAGAACAAGAAATTATATAAACAGAAAAGAAATAAATAATAATTTTAATTTTTTTTTAAAAACCCTGTAACCAGTTTATAACGGATGATTTGCAGTTGGTTATTTGAAAACCTAGTACCCTTATGCATAACCGACAGTTATTACCCAAACTTTTTTGATAACCTACTTGACACCTAATTTTTTATATTGATAACCTGTGGGGTTGTGACAAAGATATTTAAAACCCCTACCCGACGGTTATTAAAAGAGGTAACTGGTCAACACTGGTACCCATCAAAGAGAGAGAGAGAGAGAGAGAGAGAGAGAAGCTGGTCCTTCAGGGTGCCCACCTTGTTTGTAGGACCGTGGGCGATGGTGGTCCAGAGCAGAGAGAAACTAAGGCACGAAAACAGGAGAGGCAAGCTTCAAGCAGGATTCATGGCAGAACCTAGCTTCATTCTTACATATCTCTCTTCACTTGCAAAATATGAGCAAGCTTGCAGCATCAGGGACTAGTAGATAGATCCACCAACAAGAAAGTTAATAACAACAGTTTACTATAGATCCACCATCTGGAAACCCAAATTGCAAGCCATCAAAGGATCATCGATCACGTGAAGTAAGTACTGTATCTGAATGATGAAGCTAGCTTGCTCAATGCAAGAGTGCATATAATTTGATGAATCTTTGCTTAAATACCATTTGGGTCTTGGCAATTTTGCAAGTTGCAGCCAGAGAACATAATTTGAGTACTTTCAGAAATTCCTTAAGAAGAGATCATGTGGAGGTTCATGGCTCTAGCAGGTGGATCATGCAGAGAATCAGGGAATTCTCTGATGATCATTGATCATCATCACTGGTACCATCACGTCATCGTCAGGTTGTGGAGTTGGGTACTGATTACAATTTGTGTATGGACATTATGTCAGTGTGCTGAGATTGTGGAGGACTCAAGGCCGAAGATGGTGGTGGAATCAAATGATCTTGTACAACCAAGTTTGTGTGCTTCCATCATCCGAGGCAATGGCTATCCTTGTGAGGAGATTACGGTAAATAAACTGTAATATTCATGATGAATCTGCAGCTGTAAAGACTTGGTCTCTTTGCTTCAATGTACAGCTTCACAGAGCAGATGATCTCTCGATCTTCTTCTTAAAATTCAGTCGCAATCTGGACAGTCGATGCAAGACTAAACAATGTTCCATGTTTTGGATATATCATGGCGGTGGCTGTACTGCAGGTGCAAACAAGAGATGGGTTTTTACTGGGACTACAACACATTCCGCATGGCTCGAGTGGCACGAAACCCTTTAAAATCAAAAGAGCCGTCTATCTTCAACATGGTGTGATTCAGGTACTGCAAAAAACATGAAAGGTTTTCTGAAGAAATTACACATACCACATCTGACATCTTTAGTGAATGTGAAGAGATTTTAATTATTTTTTCCCCCATATTTGAGGCAATTCATAGACATGCTGAGGATGATTTGCCTGCTACTTCAATGAGCATTAAACTAGAAGAGTTCAAATCCTTGGAACCGGGCGCATGATGATTCTGCAGGCTGGAGATGATTGGGTACTGAATACCCCAACTGAGTCATTGGCCTTCATTCTGGCAGATCAAGGCTTTGATGTGTGGATTGGCAATGTGCGTGGGACTACATGGAGTCATGGTCACATTACGCTCTCACCTGAAAGTGCGGTAATTATCATCAAAATTCCTGCAAGTTTTCAAGGCGTCTTTATCAGCTGGATTTTTAGGTTTATGTCCCCAAGTCTGCAAATTTTCCTTTGAGAATTCCAAGCCTGAAATTCAGATTTAAATGCGTGCACCCTTCAACAGGCTTGTCACAGAATTGTAGGGATGCTGGACAAGTCTGGCTCATTGTGCACTTTGGATCAACTAGTTGATTCAGACCCTAGATCCTGAGCAAGCTGGGTTCATGTATCATGTGTATAATGATCGAGAATCTACGATGTACTTGAATTGAACCTGAACAGTGAAATCCTTAGCAGATTTTGTAATGAACCATAACCAGTAATGCTGTTATACTATGATTTCCACCTTGTGCTCTGAAAGCACATCATAGAACCTGATTGTACACTAACCCTATTATGTGCAAACTGATGGGAATCCTGTGTGCTCTCTGGAAGGCAGAAATTTTGGGACTGGTCATTTGATGAGCACACAAAATTTGATTTGACTGCCTTAGTGGGCTATGTCTACAATGCCACTGGCGATCAAATCTACTATGTGGGACACTCACAGGTAACATGCACTGAGTACTCCTTCCTGCATATAACCAAATTGTCAGTATAAGACACTATGTGTTCTCTTGTCAAAGCTTGAAGACTTTATATCTGTAATTTTCTGTATATTAGATCTGATTTTCCTGCTCTTTTGCTTCTAAGTGAATTCAAAGTATTTCCTGTCTGCAACCTCTCAGTGGTAAATTCTGTTGTGCACCTGCTGAGTTTGAATCCACAAGTCATTGACAAGGTGGTTTGCTCATGGTGTGTCTGGGCCATGTTCATAAGATGCTCAATTTCACAAGAGAGTTTTATGTTGGAACATTGGCCAGGGCACTATTATAGCATTGGCAGCATTTACAATGGCAGAAACAGGATTGACAAATATGGTAAAAGCAGCTGTTTTATTGTCACCCATTGCATATCTGCAGCACACAACTTCACAACTTGTCCAGGCTGCTGCTTACTACATGCTTGATAAGGTACAAGTTGAAGTATTGGTGTTTTAAATCCTGATCTTTTAATTGGCATCAAGTTTTACACCAACTGAACCTGACAGGTTTTTCAAGTTAAGACTGTTCATGATGTTGTTGAATGAGGTATGTCCTCCTCATTGCTGGTTTTGTAACTTTGCAGGTCGCCGCAGATCTTGGCATCAGTGAATTCTCTATACACAAGTAAGTTGGCTCCTCAAATCACTCATTGGCACTCTGATGAGTTTTTCATCTTCCAGCAATTTCTTCACCTTTCCACATTGGAAATTTTCATGAGGGGAGAGAACAGAATTGAATGAAAAATGCAGTTCTTGCAACATGGAGTTTAGTTGACTACTGTCCAAAACCCGAAGATATAACACAAGTCACATCTATGATCAATGAGAGAAAGTGGTCCAGCAGACCTAATATTCACTCTCATAATTTTCCTATGTGTATGCACCATACTGGACCTCTATGTCTATGCAGTGAACTAGGGTCAACGGTCGTGAATTGGGCATGTGCACAAGATGGTGTAGTATGTAAGGATATCGTTGCAGCTACTTGGGGTAAGTAAAGCTCACTGAGCCCTGTAAGCTGAACACAAATTTGGGTTCTGACATTACATGTTCAGCTGCATCAATTGCACAAGCTTGTTGCAAATTCAGATTTTTACAATTGTATATCCTGCTTGTGTTTGAGTACTCAGGTTCATCGGTCAATAGCTTTGTTGATGGGAGTAAATATTTTGGCAGGGCCAGATTGCTGTTTTAATCAAACCAGGTATGGTTACTACCTTGAATGGGAGCCACAACCCACATCCACAAAGAACATTCAACATCTTGCACAGAGTAAGAGTTTCACTCAAACCCACCTTTATAATCAATTTTGATTTGGTGATTATGTTTGTGGAATACACCTGTGATAATCTTTTGGGCTGGGCAGCCACCGACTTCATCTTGCTGAGACGTACAAGATTGTGTGTGTTGTTTGGGGATGTGCAGTGGTCCGTGGTAGTAATTTCAGTATGTTCGATTATGGCACATGTGGCAACTTGAAAGCCTACAATCAAACCACACCTCCTTTGTATGAATTGGGAAAAATTCCAACTGCATTCCCCATGCTTCTGTGCTCTGGAGGTCAGGATGCATTAGCAGACCCTCAAGATGTGAAAAGACTCCTGTCTGAATTAAAGTCTGATGTGACAACACTTTATCTGGCCAACTATGCTCATGCTGATTTTGTGGTGGGTACTCGTGCCAACCTTGATGTCTATCCAGTAATCATTGCATATTTTCAAACATTTGAAACTACATCTTTTGAAGGTGGACATGTAACAATGTTGTAGGTATATCTTAGGAGCCCTCTACAGACTTTTGATGTCTTGGAAACACCTCATATTTTCTCATTGTATTTTGATCAAATTAAGGCAGAATCCAAATTTGTTTAGTATTTGTGTGAGTTCATGAGTTACTCTTCTCATGCAAGATGTTGAGACTGCTACCAAAATTCTCAATCTGTGAATTTGTTTAGTTCAATTTTAAGTGAAATCCTTACAATTTCAGGTCTTGGGTTGTATGTACTCAACCATGTGTGTTACCAATACACCAGATGGTTTACCTTAATTTATTTTTTGTAAAAGTTGGACTGGCTCAGTCTTTCCCACTAAATTGTATACCAATTTTCATTTGTCAATTGGCAGTTTGCAAGATAAATAGTGCTGCAATGCTCCTTGCTTCATTAAAAAAGAACCCAAAGAGAGGTTTGTGGAAGCATAATGCTGGCTCTTCAACGTTGTGTTGGTTGAATGTCCCACCCAACATTTGGCTGTCATGTTCATTTGATCAGCATGATCTTTCATCCTTGCATCATAGTTTGTCAAAAAAGGTGGAAAGAAAGTGTCTAATTGCTAGAATGAGGGTTCAATGCCCAGCCATGTGTGCCTCCTCTAAACGTTGATATGACAGAATGGTTTCTCATTCAGCAGGAGGCCATGGCTCATGATAGATGGGTGAGGTAAACTTTGCGGCTTCATTCAATACAATGTGAAATATGTGCTGTTTATTGTGGCACATATCACACTTATATTACAGTTTGACATTACGAGGTAGTACCTAACTTCGTTCAACAGCAAGGTGCCTAATAATTTTTTCTTGGATCATTTATGATTGGCAGTAAGAGTAATTATAATTTAGAATTCGTCATTGGACTAAATAATGAAAGTAGTCTGCTTGAAAGTAATTAATTGAAAGTAATTGCAATTCCAAAAAGTAATTAATTAGTGCCTGATCGGGCTAGTTGCTACAGGAGTTTGCAGCTGAAACCACAAACTTTATCTCAGACATGTCATGAGCCATGACCTACTACCTTAAGAAAAACCATATTCTGTTGTAGCGCATCCCTTCAGCGGCAGGGATATGCAAGCTCCACCAAGCCACAATCAGGCAATACACTACACTAACCTGGAAAAAACTTTATTACCATAGAAATATGAATGAATGCCTCCCTTCTTTAAGAGCTTGGGTAGATTGTCATGGAGTTTTCTAGAATCAGTGGAAAATTCTCCAATGGTGTCAATGATTGCACCTGCACATGCACATTACATCACAACATAGTTAAAAAACCATTGCAGTTTCAATTTCTGTCTTCAAGTATAAAATTAGAGCTTCATTAACCAAAAGAAGATCATATGATGGAGGACAAATTAGATAGCCCTCTTGCAATCAACTCAGATAGACTCATGTGACACAAATATTGGATTTATAAAAAATTGTTGAAGAGCACAACTGCATCTTTGACAAGCTAAAATTATGCACAGCGATGGATTCTATTTCCTTGTAGGTGATCATATCCATATCGATGGTTGGATCACAATGAAAACTGTAAACAATTGTAGATATGCTTATTGGTCAAAACAAACTCATAGGAGCCAAAGGCATTACTCAATAAAAGCAAAGAATGGTCATTTTGCCGAAATTAAGATTTTCATACAATGGAATATTTTAATGATTATTTAAATATTTTGGTCATTGGCCCAATATGTCATCAATGGTGTGTTGACCAATATTAATATCTATTCATTTTTTTAAATGTGCAAATTTTCTTGTTTCATATGAAAAATGACTAGAATTTCAAATCATACTTAAATATGTACATTATTCACATTCTATTGCATTTACATGTCATAAAAGGCTTTTGAAGTTTTACATATTGGAAAGTTCAAATGTATTAATCAAAAATTCAAAGTACACATTTAAAAATTACCAAATGTTTTTTGAATGTGACTTATAATTTCCTATTACCCAAATTTGTTTGACTATCAACAAGTTTGTATAAAAGATTAAAAAAACCTTACAAATTGGATATTATCTAAGAAAACATTTGTTCAATATAAAAAGTCCTTACAAAAATCAAAAGTTAAAATTGAATTAAGCAATCTTTTATTTTGAATTTTGAAATTTTATTCCACTAATTGAAAGATTCTTTCAACAATTTCTCATCACATTCATATGCTAATGTATCACAATTTGAAATAGTCAAATTGATTGGATTTTTGCATAACATTCTAGTCATTAACAATTGTTAGTTCATATGAACTCCCTTTTAATGTAGTAAATGCAATGAACAATTGATTATGTAGATATATTCTCCAAGCCTTGTCAATTTTGTAATTTATCTATGAAGGAAAATGGTTTGTTTGTTTTGATTGTAATATTGAGATCTCCCAAACCATGGCACTGTCACCAAAAAGGGGTACACACAAGTTTGTATACCATTAAATAAATTACTTGCATTAGAAGAAATGTGAGGATATGCAACCATCCTATTTGCAACTACATGCAATTATGTCTCATTTGTGACTACTTTTGTAACTACTATCTTCTTCATCCTCCTCTGTGAATGCTTCTAGGATTATATTCTTTCATGAATAAGCTCCAATGGTTCATTAGTTGCATGTGTAACCAAAATTTAGTTACAAATTGATGTACAATGTACATTATAGACATGATAAGCATACATATTTGGGGTTGTACAATTAAATTATTTATTTATATTATATTAAATATTTATTATGAATGTTATCAACATATTTGTAAAGTTCAATGTAAAGTTTTTGTGAATAATACTTCAAGGGTATATTAAAGGTGTAATTTTAAAATAATTTTGTATGTTTTCTTATCAATAATTATGATCTAATTAATTAAATGTGAATGATTATTTATTTAATTATAAATAGTTATTAATAGTTGATAATTATTAATTAATAGTTAATATTTAAAAATGAACATAACAAAATAATGATTAAATGCATCGATACAACAAACCTTAAAAACATACAACTAGTGTAGCAACACTACATCTATCTATGAACTTTGACAAATCAACTCGCTCCAAATTTCCTTTCTTTGTGGACTATCATGGCCTTATATTCTAAGTGTGTGACAACAAACATGTTTTGCATTGAGACAACCCACAATCCCAGTAGAGATATTAATTCTAAAATGGTAAGAATATGGACAAGCAATTTACAGTGGTTTCTTCAAATTTTCCCAAGAACTTCCCAATATAGAAAATTGACTTGGAGTTCCCAAACATTCAGGTATTCAATTTTTCTCATGTTCCAACAAAATTTTCAAACACATTCAACTTGAGTACGATCCCCACAAAGGCCAGGCCAAATAACCTCCTTGAGCCTCTCATCACTTCCATTTTAAAGTGCTTACTGACATCTTAACTCCCAATGTTTTATTCACCAGCTTCAACACAAAGGAATTCGTAAACAAAAATGAACAACCTAATCAAAATAATAAGCTTAAAATAATAAGCTTCAAGCATTCCTCCTAAAAACTCCAAACAATAACCACTAAATTGAAATGAATCCAAGTCTAGAGAATTAAAGTGTTTAGCTTTATTTGTTGTTTGATATTTATCTCCTCTCACCACCAAGCGCAATGTCTTCCATTCAACAACTCCGCATCATTTCCATCACACAACCAAAGGAAATCCACGAAACAACACTCCACCACCAACTTTTGATCTAGGCACCAACATTCCATGAAGAACAACAAACCAAACTCTAGGGTGAAAGTACATTACGGTGGGGGCCACTTTGGGCATTTTCATGACATGTATATAATGTATATGTTTGTAAAACATGTTGCATTTAATTTTGGGTTTCAATTTTGGTGTTTGGGCTTGATATTTTGACTTTCACAAAATTAATGATATCTTATATTATTTGAATTTTTTTTAAATATTAAATTCAAGGAATAATGGGTATATTTATGGTATATGTAGTATAATAAAATCTGTTTTTGTTTTTGGATTGCATTAGTTTTGGGTTTGAATTAGTCAACCAAAAAATGTTTGAAATGAAAATTTTAAAAATGACCCACTTCACATATATTGTCATCTTCCATTTGAAAATGATAGTTTGTCAAAATGTTAATTTGCCACATACTTATGGTCATTGCTCCCAAAAACACCCATTTGTGATATGATAATTATCAAACTCTTCACATGACTCACAAACTTATTCCAATCATATGGAATCATAATGTTTAATAAATATTACAAATTTCATAAATATTAAAAACCATTTCAATCAATTTAAAAATATATTCACATTTTTGGAATACATAGTGATGTACATTTGTTTGCAACAAATATATTTTGGAATCACACAATATAAATTGGGAAAATGAAATTTCTTTTTGATTGAATTCTTTGTGTTATGGTTTACCATATTATGCCAAAAATTTGAAAAAACATGTTTCAAAATTACCATGGTTGAAGTTCAAACATGGACACCCTTGGAAATTAATATAATTTGACAACATTTTTGGCCCCTTTGTAGTGTGCTTTCACCCTCCATAACGTGCAAACAACAAAAACACAAAAAAAATAACGAAAACGTCAAGAAGCAAAATGTGGCTCTTCTAGAGTTCACGATCGCCAATTGTCCCCTCCTTTGGCATCTTCTATCAATCATATCCATTATCATAGTAAATCATTTGTTAGGGCAATTTTTCCCTATTTCTTCTAGTTAGGGCTTAATCATCCAAAAGACCTTGCTGACATAGGTCCACATCATAACAACTCTTGCCATGTTCTTGGTACCATTGGAAAGCCCTCAATAAGTCCACACCAACTTGACCTTTCATAATATTTCAACCTATGGTGGAGAAGTTATTGAATATTGAACATAATTTTCACTAAAAATTCATTTAAATCAAAACTAAGTTTTATGGGAAAATTTGGGGTTTTGTTGGAAAGCCCTTGATGAGTAGAATTTAATGAAAGTGATTTGGATATTTTTAGACCTGAGGTGTGACACATTGGATTTTGAGTAGTTTTTTTCATTGAAAATTCAATTATATTGCAAAAAATGGTTATAGGAGGAAAAATAATTGGGTAACCAGTTCACACTTGGGCCAATGGCCAAGACTACCCAATAGCTATTAATGTTATGGAGGTGAGAGGGTTTGGCTGATTTTGGCTCATAGCTAGGCCATGGACAAGTCTGGTGCACTAGCAGCTAGCCGGCATCATCCAAACCTTGCTCACTCTCTATTACAAGATTGTAACAAGCAACAACAAATCATAAAGTTCATCATCTTTGCATCAGTTTAGCACTAATTTCACAAGACTGCTACTAGAAATGTGTTTCTGAGGTTAGTGGAATCATCAACACACAGGGCAAGAAGAATTGAGGAACTAGAGTCCACAGATGGAGTAGCCACTGAGGGGGACTGCAACGGATCTATGCCAAACGCTTGGTGTATGATCCAGTCTTGTGCAGTTCTTGATGAAACCCTGCCAAACTTTCTTTGATTTTGTTAATAACAGTTTGGTTCTGGGTTTTTTAAAAGTTTGACCAAAGAAAGGGATAAACCTCTGGTTCCAGTGCTTTAAAAATCTTCAGGATCACAGAAACTGGAGGTTGGAGTTCTATAATATTTTCAAAACCAAAAGAACCTTAAATCTGGGATTTTGAAAATTTTCAAGGAACTAGCAGTTCTCATGAAAGAATTAGCAAAGAACCCATGGTTTAGGGTAGGCTCTTTGACTTGGTTCTTTGATTCTTTGAGAACCTTGTTAAGGCTCAAAACCAATTCTTTGAGTTTTGAGAACTGCCCAGTCAAGGGGAGTCAGATTTGATTTTTAAAAAAAATTGAGAACCTCTGGTCAAGAGTGTGCACATACCCAACCCTAAAGCCTAAACCCACCAGTTCGAGGTTCCGAAAACAGATCTAACTCTTAACACTGTATGATTGTGAATTAGTAAAAGGCTAGATCTCCTGCATGGTTTACAATTGATTTTTGCTTTAAAATTTTATGATGCTGTTGGCTTTTGCATGTCATGTATTGTCCAGTGTTGGGTGGGAATCTGATTTTGTTAATACCTGGTTGTGGTTTTAAAAATAATTCTCAGAGTCAGAGAACTACTGGTTCCTGGTTTTTTAACAAAGAGTCAGAGAATCAAAGAACCACCAGTTTTGGTTATTTTTATAATCTCAAAGAAACATTGAGTGTAGTGAATGAACCAACAAAGAATGGTTGGTCTTACAGGCAGTTACTTGATTTTTTTAATATTCTTGAGAACCATGGTTTATATATATGGAAACTGGATTTTTTTTACTTTTCTGAATCCACAATTATGAACTTGAAGAACCCCCTGATACCCTGTGGGGGTTTGGTTCAGTTTCAAATACCCACCCAACACGTATGAATTTAGTAAGAAGCTAGATCTCCTGCAACCGGGTCCCATTGATTTTTGCTCAACAATTTGATGATGCTGTTGTCATTTGCATGTGTCGTCGTTTAACCACACGAACTAGGTGAACATGAGTTTTGGGCGGGTAATTGATTTTGTCCAGAACTGCCAATTCCAGTTTTAGAATAGGTTGATAATCACAAAACCACCAGTACTCCAGCTTCTAAAATATTTTCAGAATCAGGGCATGGCCGGTTCCAGTGCTTTAAAAAACATTCTCATCTAATCAGAGTACCAGAGGTTCCATAAGAAAACCTCCACAAGGTTTCACAAAAGAACCGGACGTTTTCTGAACGGTTATTTGACTTTGTCAAATGTTCTGAGAAACCAGGGTCGCATATAAAAAGACTGGGCATTTGCTTGGCTTTGAATAACCAACCGAAAGAACCGCCATGATACCCGGAGGGTGTTTGTTGCCGTTTCTAGTACCCGTCCAACACCGGTGCGACAGTCATGAATTTGGTGAGAAGCTTATAGATCTCCTCATGTGCAAAATGGGTCTCAGTGATTTTTGCTTAACAAGTAGGTGATGCTGTTGTTGTTGTTTGCATGTGTCATGTGTTGTCACTATGACATAGGAACTAGCTGGTGAACATGACGCACAGGGCTGCAGACGCTGCCACCGTTTTTTCTTAAGGGGCGGCAAAAGTGCACTTCCAGTAGCCTTGTATCTCTTCAAACACATGCCACCAGTTATACTTGGCCTTGCGTGGATGCGTTTGCACATCAGCTTAATGTATATCCTGATGGGTAACGTGCAGTGCCCGCGTTTCCAGCTGCCCAAAAACCAGTGGTCTTCTGCACATTCCTTTGCAGCTTCACCTCACAAACAGATGCTCTACATAGTTATACACGACGCCTGATCTTTGCTTTGTGTTGGTGAAGTAGTACTACTAGTACTAGCGCCAGAATTTGCAAGAGCTAGCTGCTGCCTCATGGAGGGTCATTGTAAGAACATTTTAGTTGCACTAGCTTCCGATCATGTGGGGGTTTTCCCGTTAGCTATGTAGGTGCTGTATCGTCAACTGTGATGCGGAATTTGATCACTGAGGACATTTATTGATAGCTCCAGTTCATAGGCAAGACTTCAGGCGTTTGATTACGAATTGCTCTAGAGGGATTGAATCTCAAAGGAGGAGGATGGTAGGTACAGTTGGCCGCAGGAATCAGCAGAAGGATGGCTGGGCGCTACCGGGAGCCTATTCATGTCTGCGCTGCAGATTCTTAATTTTTGGGTAAGTTAATATCCAACATCGAGTCCTTGGACCTCTTCTGTCAATGCTTATAAACAGTGGTCCTGGGATTTTAAGTCTGTGAAGCTCTAGGGATCAGTAAGGCTTAGTTTCCATGTATTCCGCCCTCCCACTATCCAACGGCAATTCATTTGGTCAAATAATGAGTGAAGCGTTTTTTATGTTCACCTCACTATTTCTCAACCCACTTTGAAAGAATCCACACCTGGCAGGTTTCAGGTGAAGAGAGTTAATGCGACATGGACTAAGTCAGAATATGTTTGCACTTATACAACTGGTTTTTGAGGTAAAGTGATTGGCATTTGTGAGTCTGGTGGGTGTCTCCAGATCTGGGGGTTGGGCTGGGCGGGGACACCCCAGAATTAGAGAAAACCCACTTAAATAGTGAGTGGGTTTTGGAAATTTTTGCATAAAAACCCCAACTATTTGGGTGGGGAAAGCACAAATAGTGGGCTAGTGGGCACTCATGATAACCCTGTAATATATATATTGGTTTTCGCATCACTTAAACCTAATACTGGTATCCACTGAATTTTTCCTGGTATATAGCAGGTATAAACCTGGCATTGATATGGGTATAAGGTAGGCATATACCTGGTATGACCTCACATCCCATGTTAAACTGGTACTGGTATAAGGCTGATATTTTCTCATGTCATACCCAACAGGTATGTTCTTCAATACCAATACTCATACCAGTACTCCTCACCCAAAATATTTGTGTCATATTCTTTTTGTGACATTTGAATTCTGTGAACTCAGGTACTTGAGTAATTCTTCAAATGTCTTCTTACTATCTTCCTTGTTATTCACAAATATGGTCGTTTTGGCAATTGATGATGAATGTCTAAACTTACTTGTGATTAAAATAAACATCTTTAACTATATTTTCAAATGCCTTGTTTATTTTATAAATGTCTTCAAGATTTTTTTGAGTGCCTGTAGTTTGTAAATGTTTATAAATTGTATCTCCAAGTAATAAACAAATATGAGCATACCTAGGAATTCAGTCTATAAACTTCTTGGAATTCTGACAAGTAACTTAGCAAACGTGATCATAGACTCACTCAATATAGTATTTATGAGCATTCCACCATAGGCAGCAAATTTCCTTTTTAAACTTTGTGGTTTCATATGTTACAATATGCAGTCTATGATGTTTTATATTGTGACATATATTACATTAAAGTTATAGTTTGACATTAAGTTATGACACAGATCACAACTTTCTATATTATTTTTCCCTCTAAATGGGCTAAACATGGTATAATTTTCAGCTTTCTCCAACTTGGGAATGCTCTATTTTCGTTGCAAGTTTGTGGCCTCTTTAGCCCTAGGGTAACACCAACTCCCCAATAATGTGGTGCTCAACTAGGTATTGTAGGGGGATCAGTGGCAATATTATGTAACATAGGTGGATTTTGAGTTGTTTGAGCACTTTTTTAGTTGGTTATAAGGATATAATTATTACCAATAAATTGGTCAAGATACTTGTGATGATTTATATGGCTATAGAGTTCAGGACACTCTATTTTTCGAATGTTTTCTTATTGAGTTTGTTTTTATGTTCTAAATGATATCTTGGCCATGTTTGACTTTTCAACTTCCCCTGGTTCTGAAATTTTCAACTTCAAAATTATTTGGGGTATTATCAGATGCCATGAAGCTAGGCTTTACCTTATGTATTCTATTTGATAGTAGTAGGAACCCAAGATTGTTTTAGAGACAAAGTGGCACTTTTCTTTATTTTAGTACAGATTTCTTTAGCACCTTTTGTGATAAGTAGGAACATTTGGTGAGGCACCTCAAATCCTGGAAGGGTCTCCTCCTATATAATACCTGTACATTATGTAGTGCCACTTGTCTGTCCTCTTTGATACACAAAAATGTAGACTAAGCTATCTTTAGACCCTTCCAGGAGTTGAGGTGTCATTAGGCCAAGTGATGAATTCAAAAATTCTGGAAGGGTCTAAACATAGACCCTGCCCTTACTTTAAAATCATGTCATATTTTGATGGCAGCTTTGTGTCTCTGGCGTTACATTGGACATCCTAGCTTCTTGCACACTACAAGATGTCCTTCACATATATGTACTGCCTCCATTTAGGACCCTTGGGCTGATTTAACACCTTCACTAAGGGAAATAGGACAGGAATGGCACCAAAACGTGCATGTATTATTGTACAGTTCTTTCCTCGTTTATGTACTGCAAGCTTTTCTAGCTAATAATAAGTGTGCAGAATGAAACATTACCTTGATAATTAACTTGGCGATTCGAGCAGATTCTACCACATAAAGCCATGATTTTTCTAGCTGGAGACTTTAAGGAAGGATCGTTAACTTTATGGCTAAAAAACACACTGAGATTGGAAATCTATTGTTGTCAGAGTGTTGCCTTTGTGGCAAAATTTCTGACCTCACAGGTATAGAGAAGCATTGATCAATACCAATTCTCTGAAGATGCAAATGTCTTGATAGCATGGGCCTGTTCCACCCTTTACACACACCTGTCTTTTGGTTTAAGAATGTATCAGGAATAGTCCTGCTAATCAGTGTTCTTTTTTCTGTGGCGAAATTTCACAATCTGGCGAAAGTTTTTCAAAAAATGGAAAAAAAAAAACACGAAAATTTATTGATATTTAGGGATGTTTTCCGCCTTTTTTCGAAAGAAAAATAATTAAACCTACCCACGTCTAGACCTAGACACTTCTTAAGTCGCCACTTGTAACAGCACTACAACCCAACTACTAGGACAGTCGCCATCTAATGGTAACTAATGCAGGAGATCCTCGCCAATGAAACCACTTGAGGAATTTGGAAAAAAAGCCCCGGTGCTAACTACTTGATTTATACTATCTACAGTACCCTTGTTCTCAGTTTCAAACTGTCAAGCTGCCAATCCTGTGCAGTAAATTTTTTTTGTTTAATTCCTATTTTTATCAGAATTTTTTTTGGGCTTTGAGGTAATGGATATATTTGTTACTTCAACATGTATGAATGTGCCAATTTGCGAGTGCACACCGCCTTTTCAAGAGGACGATAGTATAAAGGAAGTTAAAAGGTTTGTTCTTCAAAAACAGGTTTTTGAGTTTTGGGTTGAACTCTACTCCAAGCAGTCTTCTTGCAAAGGGTGAAGGTTGAATTTTTTGGATGAGGAGCGAGTGGAGGGGAATGAGAGCTGTGATTTCAAACGCCTGCATTGCAAGTAAAGCATGAGATGTAGATAGTCTTGTGGTCTGATTGATTTGTTTCACCATTTGCTAGGTCTCTTTATTTCTCAATGAAGTTTTGTGCGCATAAAGAACAGAAAACACTATTTGCTAAGTCTCTTTATTTTTTGATGCATTCATCATTAGTTTGTTTGATGAAGAAAGAATATATTTTGTATGATAATATTGACAACATAGAGGAAATTACAGAGGAGAAAAACATGAAATGTAATTTGACAAATTTTAGAAAGATAATTTATTGGCGTGTTTTATATCTACAACTGTGGCTGGCTTTTGTTACTGCCAATTCTTACTCCAATTTATGGACATTTTCGATAACTGCTTTGAAAATCCTGTAAATACATCCTTTCCAATCTATTTCCAATTCATCTTCTGTCACAACCATCCATCACTAGATAGCCCTATGTCAAAACTCTGCCAAATCTCCCACTCTCATATATGACTTTGAATGCATAACAACATGCCCACATTTGGAGTCAGAGTGCTAATGGTTGTCACTGTCCCGGAATGTGAAAGTGAGATTTTTTTACTAGCAAAATTTGTCTCCTGAACATTTGTTGCAGACAGAACATCAGAAGGAAAATTTGTTGTCTCATTTGTTGCAAAAAAAGTTGACCTTGCTGTAGAATGCTTGCCTGATTTGAGCAAATTGATTAACCAGATCAAACAGTGACCAGATTGGCAGATTGCATTTGCCAAACATCAATACTGCGTACATTGATAGGCAAGCTCCCATTGTTGAAGAAATACATATGGGCATTTGATCCATATGCCAATGTAGGATAAGATCGCATGTTAGCGGTCATCCGCCCACCTTGTACAAATGTCTCAATAACAGTTTTATCAACCTGTGGCATTCCAAATTTGCAATTCAGAGGCAGTATACATTGCCAATTTCCCCGATTTGCCACATTGCTAGCCACATAGCATTGAAGAATTGATATTCCAAATTTTACTTGAAATGTGGAAAGATCTGGAGAGCATAGAACTTACAAATATTCGGGCAGACAGAAAATCTTCTGTTTCAAGAACACTGACAAAACTTCCATAAATGGTGGTGTCAATGCCTTTAGCTAGTGAAGCTCTGCACACGCGTATATTCCTCCAAGTCAGATAAGCTGTCTTCTTGTCATCTACAGCATGTCACAGTAACTCTTCTATCATAACTGGAAAGGTTTATTATAGTCTTCCAAGTCAGATACATCATCTTATTGTCATCTACAGCATCTCACAATAATGCTTCTATCATACTCATGCATGAGTTGAGATTGCATACCTTTTTGGGTCAACACAAAATCGTGTTGTCCAACCTACATTTTTCACATGTGAAATGTAAAAGAACACTGCAGATAACTCTCGAAGTTGCTTGTCTGCTAAAAGCAGTAGCCCAAAAGGTCCAAAAACTCCTTGTGCTTGTGCACCCCCTTGTCCACAGTCAAAATGGTCATCCAGATTTCTCTCCTTGTCACCCACTTTACTCACATTTGGGTAATCAAACACCACCTCTATGTCCAACTGCATAGTTCAAAGCACCAGATTATCAACATCAGAGAAAATTATACATAATAAAACTTTTAAATAGAAATAAATCTATCCAGGGCATTATAAAACCAAAAATACAACCACGGTTACCCTTACTGCCAATTATCAACCAGTTGAGGATTACCTGATCACCAACAGCCTCTTCAAAAGCCACTATTGTCCTTGGAGCCAAATGTACATTTTTCTTAGACACTTTACTACCCCGCAACTGATTGATTTCATCAACTGGTAGTTGGATGATATTTGCATTTGTGTAGTTATCATACCACACTGTTCTTGGGATTCCCTGCCAGTATTCACAGATACATCAAGTCAGTCACAGATAACAAGTTTCCTCAATCTTTTAACATGGGATAGCAACCTAAAACTACTATGCCAATACTACAAATCAAAGGGATCCCAAAATATGGACTACACCAGAGTCTAGACCACTAAAAGCTTACCATCACAGTGTTCCATCCTTTTTCAACATCATAAACTTCAGGATCAGATTCATTAACAAAACCCCATATGATTCGCCGCTGCTTGACTGGGTCAATGAAACTCTTTGATGCATAGAACTTCCCGTAGTTGTAGCGCAGTCCAATACCAACATCAAGGATAGGGTTGTCTGGAGTGAAGATATCTCTGTCTGTGTCATAGCGGCCCAAGGCATACCAGTCATGGCGTTCATCATCCAAGCTGACTTTCATGACATGCTTGATACCAGGACCACTGACTGAGATGTCAAGTGCTGGTTCTCCAAGAGGTCCAATGGGGTAGAAATCCACACATTCCCACATTCCTGTGCCAGCAACTGCATGAAGAAGGTGATCTTCACCTTGGTAGATCCAATTGTAAAGGTCAGTACTCTTATACAGAAGAGCCACTCCAGATCTTCCAATTTTGGATCCAATTGCCAGCCGATATACTCCATCAGGTCCTTTCCATGCAGTAGTTGGATCTCTGAAATCCGTGATTAGAATTTGAGGTGGTGGTCTCAAGATAGGATTCCTTTCATACTTCACCCACTCCCTCAGCAAAGGATCAGAAGAATCTTTTGGCTCTGCCAAGCTTGCCATCTGCTCATTTGCAGCAGAAGAACCTACTCACACACAGAATTCCAGAAAACAGAGTACTGAAAAACAGTTGCAAAGTCTCTGCAAGTACACCTCAATCTATAATATAACTCATGACATCAGTTGAATGAATGCCTCCTAAATTTCTTGTATGCTGCAGCTTTAGAGACAATGTGTGCACTCAGATAGAATCACGGTGTCTGTCAAGCTAACCTGTGTAATAGATTAGAGGAAGACCATCTGGGCGCATGGTGACAGAGCCTGACCAAGTTCCCTTGATGTCATACCACTGGTTTGGTTGCAGAGCAGTGTGGATGAAAGTCCATTGAACAAGATCTTTGGACACACCATGTCCCCATGTGATGTTGCCCCAAACTGCCTTCCCAGGATTGTACTGGTAGAAGATGTGATAGTAGCCTTTATAGTACATGGGACCTGCAGGCAGCCAGATGTGAAAACCTGCCTTATTAGCAAAACAAGTCATACACTAGTAAGCAAGCAGAAAGACCGATCACGAAATGCTGTCTTGTGAAGAAGCTGGCTGAACAAAGTCGCATTAGAGTGCAAAGGGAAAGCGCGTACCACAAGGATCTGATGAGAAAGCGCAACGTCCAAATCACAGCACACACACACATATAAACACACGATTAGCCAATTGCTTTGCCTCCAGCTCTCGTACTCAATTGTTGACAACATATTCATGATCTGCTCTTCATTCTCTATCACAATGTACACAAGAAGCTGCTGCTACAGCGGTGGAGAATCACTTACCACTGATCCAGTTCTTTGCCGGCCTGCAATGGTATGCCGTCGTTGTCTTGGGGTAAGGAATTGGTACCCCAGGGTCTCCAGGACCAAGAGCCGGATCCTTCAACGCAATAGCATTGCCGCCGCCGCCGCTTCTCCTCCAGACTTCCTCCCCGACGAAGCTCCTCATTGCCACCAACATAAGCGCAGTCATCCAGCCAAGCGACAGCAACAGCAACAGCCTTCTCCCATTTTTCCCGATCACAGCAACCGGTCCCCTTTCAGTCTTCTCATCCGAACCAAGTACTTCCCGTTGAACATAGCTTCCCGCCACAGTAGTACCGTTCGCCTCCACGTCCGGTCCATCAGCCAATGCCGCATAACAATGCTCGTTCACACTGAATACAACATCTCCAGCAGCAGCTAAGTTCCGCTCCTCCATATCATGCACCAGTAATGCACCAGCCATAACTAATAGCAGCACAACTATCGCTCTCTGCTCACGACTCTCTCTCCTCCCCCACCCGCTCCCCAACTCGACAACCAGACTTCAAATAACCAAGAACCAGAAAAAAATTCAAACGAAAAATATAAAACAAAAATTGCAACAGAGATACACGAAGCTATGGAGATTTAACAAAGCTCGTTACAACGCCTCGATGCGCTCCTTACAATCGCAAGAAGCTTCAAATGCGAGCGAGCGATTGCTACGGAATGCCAGTCGCTCGGCCAGCTTATGAGCTTGGTGCCCGCAAGCAACGGCAAAAGCAGCACAGGAGGGAGTAGCACCCTATACCAGCCTGTTTTTTGCTGGCTATATATGTAGCCAAATAAGAGAAATTAAAAATTAAAAGTGCTAACATCGAGTGCATTTTGAGATTTTCAATAGCCATAATTCGTCCAAATTTTAAGAAAAGTAGCTAGATTTCTAAACATTGTCAAATAGGGTAGCCAAAAAAATAGAAGGATATTTTTTAATTACTTTCATATTTGGCTAAATTTTCCTATGGATGATTGCCAATTTGGCTGAATCACAAAATTAACCAAAAAAAACAATGCTAGGAACCTACTACCTACCAGCGATCCTAGCAACCTATAAACTTCATGCAGTTCTACGTGCCTGCCTACTTGGGTGTGTCGGAACAACATGGGAAAGGCCCCGGAAAAGGTCCTAGGAACTAGTGTGAAAAGGTGTACCGTGAAGTGGATTTTTCAGGTGACAATCGACATGTCATAGCTAAGTACCGGTACTACTTAACGTGAGGGCCAGGTGTCGTTGGTGAGCGAGTGCGGTGTTTGTTTGCTTGTTTTGGGGGCTGGCCTTCCTTTATGGTCCTCCATCCATCCGGGGGGGATATTTTAGGGGCAAATGACTTGTAAGTAGGTCACCTAGTAAGAGGATTTCCAAAGGATATTTCTAGATGGTGTAGGGTTAGAACGGAGAGTAAGTTTCTTCTGTTGGGATTGTGAGTTATGAAGTCGCCTTTTAGCAATTATTTTATCGATGGTATTGTATAGATGTGATAAGTAGGCTAGTTTTGTTTTTGGGTGCGCAGATTAGTGAGATATGAGGAGGAAGTGGAAGAACTAGGGTTGGTCTAAAGTAGGGAAAGTTAGACTGGATGAGTTTCTATTTTCGCTATAGACCACCCAGATTTGGAACTTCCCTTTTGGATGAGTTTTATTTTAGATTATTGGAGATACAAAACTTGTTGATTAGTTTTTGGATGTGTCTTTGTTCTCCACATTTTTCTTCCTCTTCATTTGTTACCTCCTATTTCTTGGAGTGAAGTGTTTCAGGTTTACATCATTGATTTGGGAAGACATCCCCCATGCATATAATTGGGCATACCAAGCAAGCCTATGAATGAATGAATGAGGCACAAAGTTGCAAGCTGAGTGATTTTATTTTCCAGACTAAGTATTGCTATTTTTTAACCTGAAAAAACTGATTTTGTCTAATTCAAACATTTTATGAAGAAAGAAATGGCCCAAACTGGTCAGATCTCTGAGCAAGCCAAAAAATAAGTCAGCAAATTTCTGTAGTAGGTTCAAGCAGATAACCCAAAAAGAAGAAGGATTCTTAGATTTGTTTGCCTTTCACATCCAGTAAGTAGTCAAAAGGGGGGAAAGGGGCGTACAAATAAAATGGGAAAAAAAAAAAAAAAAAAAAATTTTGGGGCAAAAGAAAAACAAACAGAAACAATAGGGGGAGGGAGGGGGGG
>Ga0116227_10000267_pt1 | contig 95697 bp, 66 predicted proteins | sample S1TSphgellanicum_FD_89693 | JGI IMG/M metagenome (GOLD analysis project Ga0116227, IMG submission 89693) | Host-associated microbial communities from peat moss isolated from Minnesota, USA - S1T2_Fb - Sphagnum magellanicum MG | ecosystem: Host-associated > Plants > Peat moss > Unclassified... | reverse complement strand
TTAATCGACGTTTCAGTTCTCTTGTTTTACAACTGTTTTACAAGATGATTTGGTCGACTGTCAAGTTGCTGTAATTAAGGACTTTATATAGACGTACCGTTAGTTTGTGGTACCGAGGGTCGTGGGTTCGAGCCCCATCATTTACCCAAAAGCCTCTCATGAAAATGAGAGGCTTTTTTGTTTATTCAATTTCAAGTTCTTCTCTTTTTTCCGTTCCGATCTTCGCTTGTCAGATTTTTACTTTCTGTGGATATGGATTTTTATCACTAAGGAAGTGCATACTTGCTTCGGCTAATGATGACCCTTGTCTAATCATTAATCCTTGACTTGAGAAGCGGCTTTAGCAAGATTGAAATATCTTAAGCTATTTATTGTCCTATTTTAGTTAGTAATATGGCAACTGAATCTGGTTTTACCAGGAATGAGGAGTGGCTGGTATTTAACTGGTACACTGTTTTTACATTGCCAGCTGCGATCATCCTGTCTTGCAGACCTGGAGATACCACATGATCCTGCAAGGTTTTGATGTAAATTTTCTCAATAGAACCGAAATTAGCAGCGGTCAGCGTCACCGGATCGTTAAATGGAATTGCCGGTTCAGGGCGGTAGTTTTGTAATACAAGGTTTTGCGCCTGGGTTGAACCATCCTGGATAAAAACATTCACTATCTGACTGTGCAGGACATTAAGGGTACCAACAGTGTCGTTTTCTGTAAGTATTTTTTGTCCGTTAACGGTACCTCCAAGACTTGAGCCCGGATCGGTACTCGCCAGGGCAAGTAAGGATTGGCCGGAGGTTGGCAAATAAGCAGACAGGTAAACCAGTTTTTCGATTTTAGAAGGGTTCTGCTCGGCCACGGCGGAAATGACCATACCGCCTAAGCTATGACCTACCAGGATCACTTTGCCGTTTATTTTTGATAGCGCATCAAGCACTTTATCCCTGTAGCTGTTTAAAGTTAAGGTGGATGGCGCTGTAGTATCATTACCATGGCCGGGAAGTTCAACTACAGTGACATTATTGCCTTCTTTAATAAGCGTCGTTTTTACAGAATCCCAAACGTAAGGGGCTTGCCATGCACCGTGAACAAGTACGTAGTTTTTGGTAACTGGTTTTACATCATTCTTTTTTGAACAAGATGAGAACATTAGTGTAGCAGCAGCTACAGTAAATAAGATTAATAGGAGCTTTTTCATGATTTGAGGTGCCTAATTGTTTAGGACATGACAAACATCCGATTAAGTGCTCTGGATAATATTAACCTCGGTTAAAATCGAAAAATAGTGTTCCTGTTGTTATTTTAAGTATTCAGGCAACCCTTATTGCGGATGCTACGTACTTCGGTACAACACGGTTATTGATTTTTCCATATGTCATTTCGCCTATTTATACCTGTCCTGTTTTATCTGTTGATGCTGCTTGGACTGGGTATGCTGTCCTACGAAAAGCCGGAATACAATTGGGATATGTTACCTTATACCGCTGTGATGCTTCAGTATGATCACCAGGTAAAAGACATTCACCAACAGGTTTACCAATTAGCGGAACGGGAATTACCGGCTAACACGTTCGATTTACTGGCAGGATCATCCAATCCAGACAGAAAAAGATGGAAAGAAGATTCCGGAGCATTCCGCAGGTTACTGCCGTTTTATGTGGTTAAGCCTTTTTACACCTTCATTGCGTACGGTTTTTTTAAGCTGGGAATGCCTGTTTTTAAAGCAACGGTGATGCCGTCTGTAATCGCCTACCTGATGACTGGAATACTGTTACTGGTTTGGTTGAGCAGGTATTTAAAAATCGTGCCTGCAATCGTTGTTTGTTCCATAATTATGCTGCTACCGCCGATAGTAGAAGCAGCAACATTTTCATCCCCGGATTTTTTAGCCGGAATGTTATTGTTTTATGCCGTTTATTTCCTGATAGAAGTTGAATCGATCAATGGATTCTTTTTATTAGGCCTCCTGTCAGTTCTGAGCAGGATCGATTTTATTTTACCTTTACTCATTTTACTCATCTCACTAAAATTACAATTTAAGGTCCTCACCATGCAAAAGCTGGTGTTTTTGATGAGCATCGCTGTGATCACTTATTTACTCATCTCCAGTAATGCCTATAGTTACGGGTGGAACCTGTTATTCTTTCCATCCTTCATGGGCACTTTGCATCCGCATGCGAACGCACCGTCTTTTTTTAAAATGCACGACTATTGGGAAATATTAAAATCACAGGTGATGACGGCGCTTTATCATTCGAATTGCGCGTGGCTGGCATTGATCAGCGTGCTTACCTTGCTGCAGTACAGTTTTAAGGAAATGAAAAGCAGCAGGCAGGTTTTCGTTTTAGTTTCGTTGTTGATTTCGCTTATGGTGCGGTTTTTATTACAACCAGTTGTCGCAGACCGCTTTTATATAGGGTACTATCTCATCATACTCTGCCTGTTCATCATCAGGCTTTCGCCATATATAACAGGTTCTGCCGCTAAACATAAATCAACCCATTTGATGTTGGGTCAGCAATGATAAAATTTATATTTTTATAACATGTTAGAGACTAATACAGAAATAGACTTTTTACGAACAGTTTTAGGATCTGCCGGTATGAAACCGGAAGCATTTGACTTGTCATTGCCTTACTGGAAATTAAAACAGTATAAAAAAGGCGAGTTTTATAACGAATACAAAAATGTTTGTAAGCACCTGGGCTTTGTGATAAACGGTGTATTCAGGATCTACCGGGTAAATAGCGGCACGGGTGAAGAAAAGAACATGCTTTTTTTTACCAATCACCAGTTTGTGGCTTCTTATAAAAGTTTTTTAGCCCAGACGGCCTGCGATTATTATACGGAAGCGATGGTTGATTCACTTATATTATATATACATATAGATCACCTGAATGAACTTTATACCCAATCGCACCAGTGGGAACGATTTGGAAGGATCGTAGCCGAAACGGCTTTTCATGAGGTGATGGTAAATACGGAAGGATTTCTTTTTAAAACGGCGGAAGACCGTTACCGCGAAATGATGGAAAAACATCCGAATATCTTTAATTCCGTGCCACTTTATCATATTGCCTCTTACCTGGGGATCCAGGGTCCTTCGCTGAGCCGCATCCGTAAAAGGATGGTTGGAAAGTAATATAAGTTACTGCATTGAAATCCCCCGGAAATTTTTTCAGGGGGATTTTTGATTTTAGCCAGGATTGAATATTTATTGCTGCGACATAGCCCGATATTTATGATATCCTAAATTCTTTGAATGGATAAAATCAGGTCTGTTTATGTGGAGTTCCTGCTATAGAAACATCCTGATGACCAGCTTAAAATCTTATTTTTTCGCCGATAACTTAAAATTTTGGTTTTCAAAGGCCGTACCTAACGGAACCTTGATGACAACGAAATCTTGCTTGGTCGCCTGGTGGCAATTATTGCAAGTTCTGGTTAGCAAAGCAAAATGACTGTTAAAAGCACTCGAATTCTTGTCCCGAATAGCTTTTTTCAAAGCATCCAGCTCCGGGTAGATCATTGGCACCACAGCAGCGACAGAAGAATGCTTATGGTATTTTAAAATTCTTTTGAAGCCCCCGGATATTTGGTCTCTTTCATATTCTGCAAGAGCCCAATTCTGTTGCTGTCCTGCTAAGAAAAGTTTATAATGATGCGGCTGGATAATATTATTCATAAGTTCACCTGTGCCCGGCACATATGCAGAGTCAAGCTTTTGTTGTAAGCTGTCCATTCGGTATCGCAATTGGCTGGTTTTGGCCGAATGCCCGCAATTTTCAAAAAGTATAACGATAAAACAAAACAGGGATATTGTTAAAATGGAACGTTTCATAAAAGTAAGATTACCGGGTGTGTTTTTACTGATTATTTAGGCCATAATAGCCTTATGACTATGAACTTTGTGCCGATCCTTGTGGCCTTATGATTCAATGATCAGCTAGATAGATTAACTCAACAAGTTTCTGATCGAGGGATTCAGCCACCTTTATAATTTCCTGGTTTCCAAACTGCCCTAATAACGAACTTGGCTGGTCATAATCTACCATTACTACACCATCAGCATTTTCATAGATAACGATACTCAAGGGTACGTAAAGCGCTGCTCTTACGTCGTGCATAGTCATTGTCATGGCTATTAACGGATTTCCAACTCTGTATTGCCTTACTTTCTTTACTTGGCCATCCAATAGTAAAACAGTGCCATGATCTTCAATGGTAAATACCATTAAGCCTACCACTCCCTGCATTTTCTCGATAGCGGCCCTTGCTGTCTCTGGCTCCTGCTTAATCAGGTTCATTGCAACATGGTCAAAGTGACCAAGTGCCAATTCGAAACCGGCTGTAAACTCTTCGAATGTCTTTTCAACCGGGGTTGAAATGTGGTTTATTGAATTTTTCATAAAATTTATTATTATGGTTCTAATTATTGTTTGAAATGGTTTGTAGGCTAAAATTACGTCCGGCCGTTAAAACCTATCTTTTTTTTCGTTGATCAGGCTTCAACTATCGTTGAATCTTCCATTATACACGTTAACCTGTTAGTGGGGAAGAAGCAACAGGGTAACAGATTACAAAATTCTTCTTGCTATATAATTATTATCGAAAGTCAAGGCGAAATGGCGATACCATATGTATTAAAATTCTTATGCAATTAACTTATTTTGTATATTACGTATTATTTTACTAACCCTATTTATTATAACTTCATCATATCATTATTATGAAATGCCTGATAGTGGACGACAATCAAATTGCCCGGACGACATTAGCCCAATTATGCACCCAGGTAAAAGATCTTACCGTCTCTGCTGTTTGCAGCAGCGCAATTGAAGCATATAATTACTTGCAGAATGATGAGGTAGATATTTTGCTTCTTGATATTGAAATGCCTGAAATGAGTGGCCTGGATCTTACCAAATATCTCGACACCAAAAATTTGGTTATCATATTTACGACCTCCAAAAAGGAATATGCAGCAGATGCATTTGATCTCAACGTTGCTGATTTTATCGTTAAGCCGGTTACGCTGCCAAGGTTTATCCAGGCAATAGATAAGGCCCGGGCAATTATCGACAGTAAAAAAGAAGAGTTTAAGGTGAACGGCGATGAGTTTATATTTATAAGGGACACCAACGTGATCAGGAGGTTGAGCCTGGATGATATTTTATACGCCGAAGCGATGGGTGATTATGTCAGACTTCATACAAAAAATAAGCTTTACGCTATCCATGCTACTTTTAAAACAGCCGAGTCAAAACTTCCTGCTGCCAGGTTTATACGGGTACACCGTTCTTATATCGTCGCGCTAAATAAGATAGATAGCCTACAGGAAGGCGGCCTTGTTATAGACGGGAAATTCCTTCCCGTTGCAGATGCGCACCGGAGCGCACTCAATAAACGAATTAATATATTTTAATCAACATCGGCAAACGGTTGCCAATATTTTGCAAATGTTCTCATTTATCTTTGACGGTAATTAATTCACCATGCGAAATCATTATTTAACAAAGCTTGTCATCGTTGTTTTTGTGATTGGTACCGGCCTGCTGATTATTATTCAGTATAACTACTCCCAAAGTATGCACAACCTGATCAAGGGAAATGCAGCATTGGTGGCCGATGTTAAAGAAGCTAATCACCTGAGAGAAGTGGAACGGGATATCGTATGGTTTGAAAGTAAAATACGTGCAGCAATAGCAACAGATGACACTTCCCATTTGGAAGGAATGACAGAAAGAAGCCCGGAGATAGACAGGTATCTGGATACATTAAAAAAGACGACAAAAAATCAGGAGGTCGCGACTGCAATTGACCGATTGAGAGCCATTGCCCAGGAGAAAATAAGCATCCGGAATAAACTGCTCGAAAGCTTTAAAAGAACCGGACGTATGGATTTTAAGGCGCTGATAGCCAATCCAGGCGCGAGAAAGAAATCAGATGAAATCACCTTTTTGACCAAAAAAGTTTTCCTTAGCCGCCAGTCGGAAATGGAGGCATTAAGCGATGCTAATGCAGTAAACGCCAGGGCAGCCCGCCTGTATGGCTATATATTATCGGCACTGATCGTCTTAAGCGGTGCCGGTGTATGTTGGTTTATCATCGTGCGTATCAATACGCAAAACCGCCTGATCGTCGAATTAGACGCTTCCGAAAAGCGGGCCCGTGAAGCTGCGCTTATCAAAGAAAACTTTATGGCAAACATGAGCCACGAAATAAGGACTCCGCTAAATTCTATCCTGGGATTCACTAATCTTTTGATGAAAAGGGAATTAGCCAGCGAGCCCAAGGAATTTGTCCATTCGATTCAACAGGCAAGTGAAAACCTCCTTGCTATCATCAATGATATCCTGGACCTTTCCAAGATCGAAGCAGGAATGATGCGAATTGTGAATAAGCCCTTTAGTGTTAATGGTTTACTACAGTCCATTCAAACCTTATTCCTAGAAAAAATGAAGGGAAAAGGGCTGAGTTTTAAAACCTCCATTAATCCAGATATACCGGACACTGTAATTGGAGATGCCACGCGTTTAACTCAGATCCTGGTCAATTTAATAGGAAATGCATTAAAATTCAGTGATAAGGGGATAATCGAAGTTAATGTATTCAGCAATGCCATCATGGATAAGACCATCGAACTTGGCTTTACTATAGCTGATAACGGGATTGGAATTGAGAAAGAAAAGCTATCCCAAATATTTGAACGCTTTAACCAGGGAGAAGACTTTATAACCAGGACTTACGGTGGAACGGGGTTAGGCCTGTCCATTGTAAAAGACTTAATAGAAATACAAAAAGGCAAGATAATGGTAGAAAGCGAATTAGGAAAAGGTACCAGGTTTACCTTTTATATTCCTTATACAATCGCTGACGAACAAATTCGAGCAGAACAAAAAAATGATGAGGAAATAAAATATGAGTTGCATAATCAGCTCATTAATATTCTGGTAGTAGATGATAACCAAATGAATCAAAGTTTAATGCGCCACTTGCTTAATCAATGGGACATTAAATTTGACATCGCTTCAAATGGTAAAGAAGCGCTCAAGGAACTCCAGGAGAGATCTTATGATTTAGTGTTGATGGATATACAAATGCCGGAAATGAACGGATATAGTGCCGCGCAGCTTATCCGCTCGGAACTTAAGCTTGATGTCCCTATTATTGCAATGACCGCCCATGCCATGCCCGGCGAACGCGAGAAATGTATTAGTTTCGGAATGAATGAATATATATCAAAACCTATTATAGAGAAAGATTTATTTGATTTAATTTCAAAATTTGTAAAACCTGATAAACATCCGGAAAAGTCAATAGATGCAGCGATAAATGTTGGGCACTTTGAATATATCAATTTGCACTATATGAAGAGTATCAGCAATGGTAATTTAGAATATGAGAAAATTGTTACCGGGCAGTTCATTGAGATCATCCCTAAACACCTCTTAGAGATTAAGGAAGCATATGCTGATCATGATAATGAAGTCTTGGGGCAAATAGCACACGATATGAAAACCAGCGTTGCGATTATGGGCCTTTTGCCGATCCTGGAGGACAGGCTGGATTCGGTAGAATATAGCGTGGCATTTGATCATCAGCTTGATGAAAATATTGAGGTGATCACCAAGGTCTGTTTAAGTGCTGTTAAAGAAGCCGAACAGTTTTATAATAGCTTTTAACAGCTGGGTGCTTTGGCATATCTGCCGGTATTCATGTAACCTAAGAGGCTTCTTTCCCAAATCAATTGATGCTTTTCAAAAATTGAAACATTTGTTATTTTTTGAGCAGTGTAATAACTCCTGTGAAAGCGATCTGTAACCCGACACAGAAAATAAGAAATGCGCTGATTTGGTTAATAATCATCTCCCCCCGGTCACCAAGAAAATGAATAATCCTTTTGGTGTTTAAATAAAACAGATATACAAGGATACACATCGTCACGATGGACAATAAAATAGCGCCTGTACTTACCAGGTATTCTTTCAAATCCGATCTTGCACTATGAGCGCTTAATGTAAATAACACCGAAATCGTTCCGGCACCGGTTGTTATTGGAAAACTGATCGGATAAAATAACTTATTTTCTATTGACTGTTGATGACTGCCGGCCTCTTCAGGTGTAACCTGCTTTTCGTCAGACTTATTACCTTCTGAAATAAACTCCCAACCCATTTTACAGATCATTATTCCTCCACCGAGCTGTACTATGGGTATTGAGATACCAAATAGAGTTAATATCCAATGGCCGCCAAACAATGCGACGGTACAGATGGCAAAAGCGTAAAACGTGATTTTTTTAACGGCACTTTTTTTCTCTTTATCATCTAAGCTTGCAAAAAAGGGGCTAACCATAAACGCCGATCCGATTGGGTTAACAACAGGGAAAAGTGCAATGATCCCTATAAAAAGGAGATGGATGAAATTATTATAATAAATATTCATTACGATGAATTAGCTAAATGATTATAACCTTGTTGTTCACTTATTAAATAATAAGTATTGTAGAAAATGAGGCGGCAATAAAGGAATTATGACAATTCCTCCTTTTTAATTAAGAATTGTCATAATTTAGTGCGTAGGTCTTGATTACTTTAAATGTGCCCTGATCATCCAGGCCATGCCCTCATGTGTTTCCATTAAGCCGGTAATAAAATCGCTCGTACCCAGGTCGTGGTAGTCAGCAGCAATAGCATTGATATTGCCCCGCAGGAACTCAATGATGCTTTCATGATCAGCCAGCAATTCCTTAAGAAAGCCGGCACTGGTATTCGCTCTTTCGGTTTCTTCTGTTAAATGGGTCAGTTGTAACATTTGCTTTAAGGTGCCGGGAAATATCCCAGCTGTAAAAAAAACAATCGCTAAAAAGGAGATTAATGCATATGACCATTGAAGTCCGCCTATGGAAAACCCGGTTTGCGTAGTATTGCCACTCATAAATGACAAAAAAGTTTTAAAGTTAAAAAAGCCATAAGAATCCACATAACCTGCGATAATGGCAAGGCAAATCATCGTCTTTTCCTGCTGATTGGTTGCAGCAGTCAGTTTACCTTTAGGCTCGGCAGCAAATTTCGGTGATTTGTTCATTGATAATGGCATTTTTGATACCTGCTTCCGTTCATTTAGAACGGAAGCAGGTATTGATCTATTTTGAAAACCCCGGGACATCGAATAATTTTGCCTTTGGTAGTTTTTTAACCAGATCTTCGCTTACGCCTAAATTGGTTTCCAATACATCATTAGGATTTCCTGCAAGCCATTCGCTTAAATCGATCGCCTGATAATGGCCACTGTTAAAGCCAATAAGTATTCGGCAAACCCCGGTCCCAGTGTTTTTGATGTAATGCCCGGCTCCCATTGGTACATATCCAACGTCACCAGTATTGAATTCTTCCGTTACAGCTGTCGCTTCAGCCAAAAATACTGTCATTTCTGCCTTCCCGGTAAGATAATATTGCCACTCATCCGCATTTGGATGCCAGTGCATTTCCCGCAACGCTCCCGGCTGCAACTCAATTATAGAACCCGTCATGGTCTGGCTTATAGGAAACTCGTCCTGCGAGACGATCCGCTGTGTTCCTCCACCTGGAATTAGCCGGGGCTGTTGTGCATCAAGCGGGTATCGATGTATGCTGGTGAGTTGTGGGTTCAACCTGGGGATAGCAATACTGGAACTTGCGTCAGGGTTTGCACCCAATGCAAAATAGGCCTCTTTCTTAGGCAATTTATCCACCTCCTGTAACGAGATACCAAGATTTTGCGATACGATCTCCTTTGGTACACTGGCTATAAAATCTGTTATACTAAAAGTGTGATCTTCGGAAAAATTTCCATTGTCAAAAATTAGAATAAAATGGCACTCCGATGTGCCTGTTGCTTGAATAGAGTGACCATAGCCTTTTGGGAAATACCATACATCACCGGGGCTAAAGTTGTCAATATATGATTTGCCATCCGGATGAATAATTGTTGTTCTTACGGTTCCGGATATAACATATGCCCATTCTGCAGCATTGGCATGCCAGTGCAATTCCCTCATACCACCGGGCTGAAGACGCATTGAAACACCTGCAATACCAATTGAGGCAGGAAAATCTTTGACAGATGCGCCGCGGGTAATTCCTCCTGGTGCAAGCCTGGGGGATTTTTTTTCAAGTTCGTACTTAAAACTTAATGTTTCCATAATTTTTTTAATAGATTTTGATAATTTAATTAATTAAAATTGATAGGTTTTTTTGACATCTTTATCTATACGATAGACTTGCCAACCGCTCAGAGTCGCGGTTGTCCTATCACTTTTGACCGAGGTGTTACTGGTTGAGGATAAAAGGCTTTTGTCCATGTTTAAATTGTTTATATTGAATAAAAGATAGTTTAAGATGTAACTGCTGCAATTAATTAAACATCTGATAATAAGCAACTTTATATTAAAACAAGCTTGCTGAAAATGATAATTGCCATTTTGGGGTATCCATAAAAAAACAGTGGCTCAATAAGGCTAGTATTGGCAACGACAAATACATTGAGAGGTAGTCGCCGCTTTATCTTTTTACAGTCAACGAAGAATAGCATACATAAAGCCAACGCTGTAAAGGAGACTTTTCGTTTTCTAATTTTAGTTCTGTATTCAAATCATATCGTTTTATAACATAAAGGTAAGGGCTATTATTTGGCCTGTTTTTAACATAGGTTAATTTTGAGTTTTTTTTTAATATTTAAATGGCTCATGAAAATGCCTCCACTGCCTTCCGGCTTTTGCTCCTAAAAAATAGGACAACCGTTCTTGCGGGTCAAATTGGTTGTGCCGGTTAACTTCCTGAATTCGCCAACTGCTAACACAGATAATATAAGCGCTACTATGGACAGGAAACCTGATCAGGTGTATTGAGGTTTAAGCACCTTTATATCGTCTTTCGATTTATTCCAAAGTTTCCGATTTGAATCAAATTTTCAATAAAATGGTTCGAACGTTTTAAACCCTGGCAATTTTTTGTAAATCAGCTATAAAATGGCTCGAAGTCTGTCGGCACTAGGTATAAAAAAGCTGTTTCTCGTAATGTAAACGACTTTTTTATGCCCTAAAGGCAATTTTAGAGCCTTCACACTTGACAGGGTAACGCATCTTAGTCAGTATTTTACATGATTTTTTGTTATATTCCAATGTAACGATTCATTTACAGGCAATGGCGATATAAATCAATAGTGTATTTCTATAAATAAAATAGAAATTAATTATCTTTAAAGGTAAAGTATTTGTTTTATACCCATAACTTAACATACCTTAATTATACACTTAACATCTGCAGGATAGCTTTGACGCAAAACCAAGCGTATGCAGATAAATGATGATCATGTATTACTTCAACAACTGAATAAAGGTAGTGAAGATGCATTTTCAGAAATTTATCGCAAATATTGGAAGAAAATTTACATGCTGGCTTACGACAGATTGAAAGATACCAAACAAAGCCAGGACATTGTACAGGACATATTCATTAGTTTATGGGAAAGGCGGGGGGCATTAGAAATTCAAAATTTAAATGCATACCTGCATTCATCTGTCCGGTACAGTATATTTAAGCTTGTTGCAGCAAATAAAGTAATGGATGATTTTTATGATTTGTCAGAGGTGTTATCATCTCAGGCGTCCTATGCGGATCATCGGATTATCTCCCATGAACTATTAGCTGCTTTTAATAATCTGGTTGAAAATATGCCTGCTCAGCGCAAAAAAATTTTTAGGATGCGTTATGAGGAGAACATGAAAACAAGACTTATCGCCGAACAACTCAATATCAGTCAGAAGACTGTTCAAAATCAATTATTAAGTTCTTATAAGAATATCCGCACATTGCTCACTCAAATATTATCGGTGAGTATTTTCATTTTTACCTATTTTCAAGGTAAATAATATAATTTCTAAAATATTTTTTATTCTCCGATAGGAGATTCTCAAAATTTAAGAACATACCTACAGAAAGCTGCTTCCGGCATCACCGGATAAGCTAATAGGAATGTAATTAGATTTTGTATGAATAAAAAGCTTTACAAATTTTTTTTAGTCACCATTTTATCTTCGGTACTATTTGTTTCCTGTAAAAAAAGTAATGATAACGTTAACCCCGGCATTACTTATGGAATTACAGGCATTGAACCGTCAATGGCCGGATCGGGTGATACCGTTAAAGTTTATGGCGTAGGCTTTCAGTCTGGCACCACTGCAAATACCGTAAAAATTAATGGCGTAGCTGCAAAAGTAATTTCCGCAACTTCATCCGAATTGGATGTTGTAGTTCCGGATGCACCAAGCAGCGGAAATGTGTCAGTTCAAAGTGGCTCACAGGCATTCACTTATAACCAAACTTTCAGCGTCGCTAACGTACTAACCGGCAATCAAACGGCCAGTTTAACGCTTGTAGCAAGCAGGCTGTATTTATTAAGAGGAACTGTTCATTTTACAAAAGGTACTATTTTAACTATACCAGCCGGTACCATAATATTAGCTAACAAGGCAACCATCGCCTCACTTACTATCGATGATGGTGCCACCGTTTTAATGAACGGAACAGCGAGCCAGCCAATCATTTTTACATCTGATCAGCAGATCAATCTTCGCGCCCCCGGCGATTGGCAAGGGATAACGCTTGCTTCTTCTACTGCCACCAGTACTAGTGATATATTAAAATATGTACGTATTGAATATGCTGGTTATCATTTATCTAACGCGCCCGGCGCGGCCCTGCTGATCAACAGGAGTATTGCTAACAATAACTTACAATATATACAAACCTCTTATAGTAACGGTGACGGTTTCCGTTGCGCCGGGGCGGAGGGTACCACCCTGTATTTAAAATATTTGCTTGCCTATGGTTGTGCCGGCAACGATTTTGATTTCGCTGGTGCTACCAGTGTAAAAGCACAATTTATGATTGGCCTTAAGGACCCGAAATACGCAGATGAATACGGCTCTGATGGCCTGCTTGTACAATCCTCGCAACCAGTAACCGTAAGCAATTTAACATTGATGGGGCCTGCCGGGCTTGCTCGCAACACGCTTGTCAATCAACCAAGTTACAGTTATTTCCCACCAAGGAATTATGATGACATATTAAACTCAGCCGGAGGACGTGGAGTTCACATAGGTGGCTATGATTTTGTTTCGCAAAAGCCGCTTAATGCCCGGTTGCTACTATATAATTCTGTTATAGCGGCACCATGGGTAGCAGGTATATCGGTTGACGGGCCATTGGCCTGGGCCAGCTATGGTAATGCTTCGACCGGCTCTATTGTTAAAAATTCTTTTGTAACCTATGACCTGGCAACAGATCTGAATACGCTCAATCATTTCGATCCCCCGTTACATGGTTATTCATTCTCTCCGGAAAATCTAAATCATGCTGCCAGTGGTTTTGTAACTAGCGATGGCACCGCGCAGGGCGCAAATTTTAATATGTCTAACGATACGGCTCAGTTACAGCTTTTAACTCCGTTTGTCAATGCTACCAATCCCAACCAAAAGTATGATGACCTTGGTCTTTCAAATCTTGCTTTGTACAGCAGGATTGCAGCTCCGGTGTTATTACCTGCTTTTGGATCCACATTGCTTATGGGGGCTACATTTAACGATAGCCCTCTGAGCGACACTTTTTTTGATAGGTCGCAAACTTTCAGAGGCGCATTTGGCACTGTGGATTGGACTAAGTCATGGAGTAATTATTCGCCAGAGCAAACCCCATATAATTAATATATACACGCTAAAGTAATATGAAACGAATTTTACTATTTTTTGTAATGTGTACCGTTGTGTTTTTACAAGCCTGTAAGAAAGACACAATAAACAGTAGTTCCGCACTTGCCGTTAGTGGTTTTGGTCCTGTAGCTTTCGCATCCGGCGATGCGATTTCCATATATGGTTCCGGGTTCGATGTCAATGTAGCCAATGACATTGTATCCTTTAATGGTGTTAATGGTGAGGTAGCTACAGCATCGCCCAACCGGTTACAGGTTATAGTGCCATTATTGACAACAGATGGCAAAATAACAGTTACCGTAAACGGTAAAAGCGTAACAAGCCAGCAGAGTTATAAAATTGTAAATGTTTTACAGGGTACTTACACTAATAGTTTCATTTTAACCCCTGATAAACAATATCTGCTAAGGGGCAATGTGGTTTTTCAATCAAAATTGATTATTGAGGCAGGCACGGTAATTTATGGCGAAAAATTAACACACGCAAGCCTTACCGCATCTGATATAGACTTTGAAGGCACTCAGCAAAACCCGATAGTATTTACATCAGACCAAGCAATTGGCAGCCGCTATCCCGGTGATTGGACAGGAATTACGCTCACTACTGCCTTTAGCCAGAGTGGCTATGGTGCAGCCCCCAATGGCATAATGAAATATGTAAGGGTTGAGTATGCCGGGTATACGGTGCCAGGTTCTGCAACACTTGGTGCTGCTATAAATTTAGGAATTGGACAAAACGGCACTTATGAATACTTGCAAACCTCATACAGTTCAGCCACAGGAATTCGTGTTACGGGCATATTTGACAATGGTGGAGGCCAAAATGCTTCCGGTTCTTATATACATCATATTGTTGCTTTGGGCTGCATGGGAGACGATTTCAGACTCGAAGCATATGGCGTGACAATGCAATATGGACTGGGGCTTAAAGATCCTTATTTTGCCGCTAATACCTACGGTAATGGTTTAAGGTCGGCTTCCTTCTCCGGTACGGTTATAAACCTTGTAAGTAACTTTACGCTAATTGGTTATAACCCTGACGCGCGTAACATATTAAACACGGGTTCTGATGTAACAAACAACGCGGGCAGCCCTATCGTAATAGGCGACCTGACTACAAGTTTTAGCCAGCTTACATACACCGGGGATAATATAGCAATATACAACTCAGTTGCAGCCGGTGGCTGGCGAGCCGGTGTATCTATCAGAAATGGTACACTACCAAATGTTGCTATCAGAAATTGTTATATCTCAGGCACGGCATCACAACTTCTTCCGCAGCGTGCCGGCGCGTTTGGTGCGCTGTATGCGCCAAATGGTGCCAGTCTTTATCAATACTATACTGATATTTCTAACAACCCCGACCGGGCGACGTTTGCGCAGTACAACGATACTACCAAGTTACTCAGCTTTTCGGCCAGCAAGGACGATTTGGGTATTAAAGGTCTCACAAACTATCAAAACCTGAATAAGCCCACCGTATTGCCGGCCTCTGATTCGCCACTGCTTACAGGAGCAAGTTTTCCATTGGGCTCACCAATTGATAACCCTTTTATAAATAAGGATGTTCCCTACGTGGGGGCTTTCGGCACTGAAGATTGGACGGCCGGGTGGTGTAACTTCAATCCGCAAAACACTAAATATTAAACACATACTGATCAATCTTAACTTATCTATATGTCTTATTATCCACGAATAAAATTTTCTGTACTCCTGATGAGGGCTTGGTTGCTGATAGGGTTTTTCGCAGTGCTTACCTGCAGCGCCCTGGCACAAAGCGGGGTGAAAACAGGAATTACAGGTGTGATTACCGACGGAAAGGAAACTTTACCAGGTACCATTATTAAGGTGGTAGAAACACAGCAGTCAATTACCAGCGGAACTGACGGCTCATATACCATATACATTAAACCGGGCGAGTACACATTGCAGTTCAGTTTTATAGGTTATAAACCGACTACAAAACGCATCACCATCGGCCCTAATCAAATGTTGAAACTTCCAATTGCACTGGCCACCGAACAAACAATGCTGAACGCAGTAAATGTAACTGCTATACGTAAAGCCACAACCCCAAAGGCATTACTTCAGCTTCGTCGCCAGTCAGCCAATATTCAGGATGCAATTGGTGCCGAGCAAATAGATAAATCGGCGAGTATAACTACCGCACAGGCTTTATCGAGGGTTACTGGTGTAACCGTTAAAGATGGTAAATATATCACTGTACGTGGCTTGAGCGACCGCAATGTTGTTGTGCAGCTTAACGGCTCAAGGCTTGCCGGTGCCGATGCCAGCCGCAGTTCTGTCGCGGTTGATTTAATACCTGCTCAGCTGCTTGATAATATAATAGTTGAGAAATCAATAACGGCGGACAAGCCGGGCGATGCCAACGGTGCTGTTGTAGATATCAATACCAAATCTATTCCCGACAGCAAATTCCTTTTTATATCCGCACAGACCGGCTTTAATGGCAACGTTGGCATGTTTGGTTACGGAAATTCATTTGAGGGGAGTAACATGGGTTTTTTCGGTCAGGATGTAAAAAATCAAAATATTACCAGCGCTTACACTAACCTGGTTAATGAGTATACGGCCCGTGGTTTTTCCGAAGCAAGCGGAACTTTGGGCCAGGGCTTTACACAGGCTATTCAGGCCAGCTCAATTGATCAGGCACATTTTAATGAAGCTATCAAAATAAACAATATTATGGAGCAAGGTTTTAGCCCGTACCTCACTACTAAGGCTAAAATTTATGATCCTGACCAGATATATGGTATCACTTACGGAAACAGGTACAACCTTAAAGACGGGAAAGTATTAGGTTTGATATTGGGCGTAAACTATTATAATCGGTCACAGTCAGATCCGAATGGGCAAAATAATCTTTACACCGTAAAAGAGCCAGCACAGGATGGTACTGGCGCACCAAACATCGTTTATCCGAATGAGTTCCGGCTAATACCTGTTTACCAACTGAACGAAAATACCGGTGATCAACAATTAAATTACGGCGGATTAGCCACTGTATCACTCCGGTTCAACAAATTTAATGAGATCAGCTTTACTTATAATGGCAACTTTGGTACCGAAACAATTGCAAGTCAGGAAAACGGTACCACTAATCCGAATCTGAGGGTTGCTGACCCAACCGTGGTACCAATATTTTCGGATCATCAGGGAATCTATGATTTTATATTGCATAGTACACAGCGTAGCCTTAACTCATTTCAGTTACATGGCGATCATAAATTTGAGATCGCTAAAAAGATACGACCGTGGGATTTGAGTTATAGCTTAAGCCGCTCGTATGCGAGTCAGGACGATCCTGATTACAGGGATACCCGCATGCGTGTGGATTCACTGGGACGGATCCCAAATCCTGCGCTTGGAACAGGTACTGGCTCAACGTCGCAATTGGTGCCGTCGGAATATCAGCGTACTTATTTTGTTGAATCAGACAGGTATTACCGTAACCTAACTGAGCACAACTCCAATTATAAAGCCGACCTGGTGATTCCTTTTAAGATACGTGACACCACCTCCATTTTTAAGATGGGTGGGTACTATTACGGCAGGAACCGTGCTTACACTGAAACATTATTTACCCGTACTGATAACAGCGCCGTTATACAGAATCAATACGGCGGCTACAGCCAAACACCTGGTGACCTCACCACACTTGGTGGTAACCTTAACGCCTGGAGCGGCCCGGGCCAGATAGGGGTAATTGAAAATGCAAATACGCAGCAGGGGCAATCACTTGTACCGGGCTATTTGTACACTCCGCAGGCTGGTGTAACAGAAATACCAGGCACCAATAAGCTTTTTATCAATAGCTATAATGCTACCGAGGCAGTTACTGCATTCTATGGAATGTTTGACCTTAATCTGTCGAATGACTGGCGTGTGGTTGGCGGTTTAAGGGTTGAGAATACCAGCTTCCAATCCACCCCGGACACTACTAATAGTAATTTTTCACAGTTAACCGGCATTAAGGATCAGGAAAGTTTTGATCGTAATTATAAAACCAATTACCTGACCTACAACTGGCTGCCATCGGGTTCAGTTATTTATAAGGGTATAAAAAATGTCAATTTCAGGGTGGCTTACAGTAAGACGCTCATCAGGCCGGAACTGAATGAGATAGTGCTTTCCGCACAACGTGATCCCATACAACAGCTTACTATTTACGGTAATAAAGACCTGCAAAATGGTGTTTACAGTAACTACGATTTTCGTACCGATTGGTTTATAGGGGATGATGAACTGATATCCGCATCAGCATTTTATAAAACTGTAGTAAACCAGATAGAACGTGTGTACACTAACGGCAGCATTGACCAATATGGGTTTGTAAACAGTTATGTATCATTTCGTAACAACCCTTCACAAGGTAAGGTTTACGGACTCGAAGTTGAGATTCGGAAAAACCTGTCGGAGCTTTTTGATATCGGGAAATACATTACCCTTGGCGGTAACCTTATGATAGCCAAAAGCAGCACGAAGATAGATTCGACAGAGTATTATACGCTCACATTACTGGAACCTCGTAACACACCTGATACCCGCCCACTGGTAGATCAGCCAAATTACGCTTACAACATTAACCTTGATTTCGATTACCCTAAATCAGGAACACAGCTTAACTTCTTATATAACAAGGTAGGCAAGCGCTTGTCAGACATCAATTCAGATGGTACACCAAATATATACGAAATACCAGCGCCATCTTTTGATGTGGTTTGGTCGCAGAATATTACCAAAAAACTGCAATTCAAAGCTTTTGTCAAAAACGCGTTTAACAGCGAAACCAAATTCTACTACGCCAATCCGGGTAACAGCAACGAGGTTGGCATTAATAATCAGGAATATTTACGCAGGGCTTATAACTATGGTTCAGTGTACACATTAGGATTTAAATATACATTCTGAGATAAGTATTATGAAAAAAGTATTTCTTATAAGTTTTCTGGTTTACCTGGCTGCTTCAGCAGTTTTTATATCAGGTTGCCGGAAGGAAGCTAAAGACCTGGCATCATACACCCCAATTGGTAATACCAAAAATGATTCGATACTGGTGTATAATCTTTTACCAGATATCAGCAATATGAACAGCGAAGGTTATACGATTTTTTTAAATGATTCCCTGATCAATTTTAAAGGAATGACCGAATATGGCTCATATACTTATGGTATGCCTCCGTCCATAGCCATCCCGGCACAGGGAGGCACTTTTACCATAAAAGTTGCTGAATATGCGCCCCCTAATCCTTATACTACGCCACCGATACTTACCGGTCCGCCTACTAAACACCCTGACCCGGGTGCTGTAAAGTACCAGTTAACTTTAAAGCTTCCGGCTCACAGCGGCAATAGTGCATTGGTATTTTATGACAGCGTAGGTAACATAAAATCCAGATTTATACCGCTTACCACTGTTGATCCCGGTGCGCCTGCTCCGGGCACCTATAAAATGAGAGTAGTAAATTTTGGCTACAGCATGTACGGAACGTACAGTAACCCTACTTACAATGGCGTTGGGGTGCCTACTAACTCGGCCGGACAAAAGTATAATATACAAATGCAATATGCCGATAGCACGGTGGTTAGCGGCATGAGCAATATCCCTTTTGGAACGGTAACCCCTTATATACAGATAAGTGATTACGGTAACCAGCAATATTTATTGCAGAACCTAACCAGCGGTTATAATGGTTACTTAAACAATACCGGGCCGCTTCAAGATCTGCTTGCCTCGTTTGATATGAGCCAGTTACCTCCTTATTACGGTAGCTACACAGGTAATCGTCTATTCCCCGATGTAGCTCAATATCTAAGTTTTTATAATACCGGAACAACCGAATGGACCAATATAGCTACCTATCCGTTTATAGCTGGCGGTTGTTATACCGTGCTGATAATAGGTGATATATATGTGGTTACCCTGGATAAAAGGTATGGACCCGGCGTGCTTGATGATTTTGCTAAGGTACAGGTAGTAAATACCGATGCCAACCAACAGAATATGGAAGTAAAGCTCAGTTACCAGGGCGGCAGCCAGAATATTGCTTCACTTCCTTTCGGTAAACAAACAGGTATGTACACTGTGCCTGCAGGTACTGTAAATATAAGTTTTGTTTCGGGAGGGCAAACGCTGTTAACCTATACCACACAGGTGCCAAGGCTGGGCAATTATACTTTTTATTATTGTGCGGACCTTACAAATATACCCTTCGTGTTTCCGCAGAACAATATCATTGGTACCACAGACTATATCCCGCCCAGCCAGTACGGACCGCCTTCCGTTCAACTCACAAGGCTAAGTACGCTGGACCTGTGCCCGGATGCAGGAAATGTTTTCTATACAGTTGCGGATACTGCGAACTTCGGGATTGAAGGCAGACTATACGCACCCAACCAGCAGGGGGATGTAAGTTATAAAAGTTATGTAAGTGAATTAAATACTGATGGTACACCTGCTATTGCTTTCGATGGCACAATTCCACCTCATTTCTTTGGGCTCAGGTATACAACTACGCGCCGCGATACACTGGCAGGCTTAACAATAGTACAACTCAAAAAGCCCTTTAAAAAATTGCAAAATCCGGGAAGCTTTACACTGGTAGCAGCCGGATTAACCAATACCACCGACCCTGCCAAAAAGCCGATACTTATCCTGGTTCAGCACACAAATTTTATTGAAAAAACAACTAAATAATGAAAAGGCATTTAAGAAATATGTTAAAGGTCAGCACAACAGGGTTTATAAGCATTTCGCTGCTGATCATGTGGCTGTCTTCGGGTATGTTGTCACTAAGCGGCTGCAAAAAAGATCGCCTGTTTACCCATGTGGACTCAATAGCGCCCATACCCTCACAATTTCACTTTTTTAATGGTTTTAGCTATGACAAATCATTGGAGCTTACTGTGGATGGCCTCCCGCGTGAAACAGTAGCAATGTATGGATTTAGCCAGTATTATCCTTCATCCAGTGCATTTAGCCTTAACAGTGAACAACCGAACAGCAAGTTGATCAATGTTAACGATCCTACTGTAAATACGCTTTATGCTAATTTGCCGACCAATAACACGTTTCAGTTCCAGCCTAATACCAGCTATGTGGTTTATCCCACTTATGGCGCATATGATACTTTGAGTATGCCGTTGCAGAACACTGTGCCTACGCTAAATTATTATCCTGAAGATATCTATCACCCTTTTGACGGAACCACGGGTGTTCGTTTATTTAATTGCATTTCAGATAATTATGGTCCTCCTTCCATTAATCTGACCATGACACCAAACGAGGGTGCGGGAACTACCGCTAATTTGCAGCCCGTGCCAACATATCAGCAGCCGAAAACTGCCGCTGACAGCTATATGACTACACAGGCAGGTTCAAAAACGTTTTCCCTGGTTATTAATAGCAGCCTGGTGGTGAAGCTTAATTTTTTGCCTATACAGCTTGATAATGGTAAAAACTATTCACTTTTTGCCGTAGGCGATATCAAAAATTTCCTTTCGGGGGCGCAGCCCCGGCCGAGCCTTTATATTGTGCAGGATGGCGTGCCTTCCAGTCTGAAGCAGCTGACTTTTTCATCCATCACTTACCCGGGAAATATATCTACTTTAGCAGAGGTTACCGTTATAAATAATGCCTATAACGTGCCCGGTTTACTTTCTTTTGGGCCCTCTGATAATCCAACACAATATATAGGTCTTGATGTACATTTTAACCAAACTACGGTTAATGTGTTAAGATGGCCGATAAATCCGGAGAGTGGCGGCGAAGATATAGGCGATGTATATAGTTTACTGCATGGTTCGGGCCCATTAAATATTATCCAAAGCCGTGTAAGAGCAAACAACTATCTAACTCCTGGAGCTACCCAGGTAAACGTATCACCGGGCTCGGGCGCATTCTCACCTAATTATGATCTTTTCGATTATAACTTCCAGCAGGGCATAAGCTATACCGTGGTACTGATGCCAAATAACACTACATCGCAAAAATGTAGTCAGTTCATAGTAGAAAACGATCCGCTGCCAAACGCTGCCTTATTTAAATTGAGGGTCATCAACCTGATGAGCGGTACAACACAGGTGGACATACACTCGGGCAGCCCATCAGGGCCGGTGATTTTCAGCGGGGTATCTTTTGGACAAGCAAATGATTATGTAAGCTTTACCCCAAATTTAACTTCTCAAAATTTGTATGTAACTGCCGCGGGTTCAACTACGCCTTTATTCCAAACCGGTGCTAACAATACACCATTGTCCCTTCAATTTACAGCAGGAAATTCTGGTACTATTTACCTGATGGGTTTACTGCCCGGAACACCTTATGCTGGTGATGGGGGGTACTTCGGCCCGTATGTGATATACAATTCAGATGCTTATGTAAACCCTAACACTGTTTTACCAACTTCGCAGCTATTTTATTGATATGAGAAAGAAAAACATACACAGTATTGATCATAGTACATCAGATATAAAAAGAAACCATCAAGATGATAATATTATCGATAACAGAACAGCAAGTAGACTTTCAAAAGGCTACACATGGATTGTATTTGCAATATCCTTATTATTAATATCAATGTTCTCAGCATGCAAAAAAACGGAGACGCAGGAAGTGCCGGTGGTCACCATTACCAGCATTAACAAAACTCAGCTAAATATTGGCGATACGTTGATTATAAAAGGTACTAACTTTAATACAGACCCGTCAAAAAATCTGGTTTCTGTAGCTTCTGTATCTTACCCAGTCATAAAGGCTTCGTTAACCCAACTGACTGTAATTGTGCCTAAAAATGCCCAAAACGGACAGCTGAGTGTAGGCTTTAGCAGTGGACAATCAACCACTTTTACACAGGGTATCACCATTATAGGAGCTACCACTCCTGTAATTAAATCAATAACACCGGCAGCAGGCGCTTACGAGAGCGATACGGTGGTAATAAGAGGAACCAACTTTGCCATCCCGTATAATTCAAATTCTATAACATTTAATGGTGTTGCCGGAACCATAATTAATGTAACAGATTCCATAATGCGTGTAATTGTGCCAACCCTGTCATTCACCGGCCCGATACAGATCACTACAAATGGTGTCAATTCACCAGTATTTCAGTATAAGATATTGCATGTTGATCCTAATGCTGATGGACATATTTACTGGATGACACCAACTACTCAATATGCTTATCCGTATGGTTATGTTAATTTCGAGGATTTGTTTCTGAAAGGTGCTACCAATACTGCGTTGCCTCAAAGTGTTGTTATTGCAGATATTACTGCTAATGGCGGCGGCTTTTTTCCAACAGATCCTAACGAAACTTTTTACACAACGTATGCCGCCACCGGTTCGGAATATGATAATACAATTATTAACGATGCGAAGAATCAGTATGGGTACTATCTTACTGCAGATACTTCTGAGTTCCCGGCTACTGTAACAATGATGCGGCTTCCGTTAACGGGCACTGCCAGTAAGCCGGTAGCCGTTTGGTCACAGTCTTTTAAAACTCCGGTTTACACCAAATTTATTGCAAACCCTACCGATACGGTTGATTTTCCGCCTGCTTATCTGGATTATTATCCTGATCAGGAATTTACTATTGATGGTAACACCGCTTATATCAAAATGGGTTATAGTGACGATTACTATGAAGGTGACCTTTCGGCGGCCTCACCAACATTCACACTCAAAAAGAAAGTTTTTGGCGATCCGGCAGCATATGAGCCAAAGTTTGGAACAAATTATATTTTCTTTCAGGAAATAGGACTTCAAAATCAATATTATAACTATCCGGGTTTTATAACCAAGATCCGTTATGAGGCCAGAGGAAGCAAAAACATGATGGATGTACCTTTAGTACTGCAACCGAATGAGGTTGTTGTAAATACACTGGCGGATCCGTCGCATGGTGATAACCTATTGATCATTACCTCTCTTCAGGATCCAAATACGAATTACTTATACAATACTATTTACAAGTTTAATGCTGATACCAAAACGTTCACGACCCTATATAGCAGTCATAACTGGCGTGATGGAGTGGGTTCCGGTCCATATTCAGGGCCAGGAAATAACGGCTTTGTTTGGTTAGGGCCGCACATTTACTATTCTAATACCCGTTATTCTCCGCAAAATATGTATTCAACCCTGTATAGGTTGAACGATAATGGCATTACACCCAAAATATACACCGTTTATGGTCGTATGGAGCCATTGAGTCTCACTAGTGCAGCTCAAAAATGGGAGTTCTTTTTGGGTCAATAAAATTTCATCAACAAATGAATTTAAACAAATGAAAATAAATGCTAAAATAAAATGGATGGCCGCGTTATTGTTACTTACCGCAGGCTGTAAGCATGAAAATATTGTTTCGCCGCAATTTGCGCAGGCTTATACCCGTTTCATTATTATAGACGCGCCCGGCAGCGGAAAAGTACAATTCTACCTTGATGGTAAGGTAAATGCCAATGGTGACTCATCTATCCATAATCCAGATGGTACGCTTTACCAGCCTGATCCGGCGCAGTACAGTACTTCAACCATCAATTACCCTTCGGGTGGCTGGACAGATAACTCGCCTATTAATTTCGCGGGTACTTACGGTTATTCCTTTGCACCTGGCAGTACATATGCTACATTCCCGAACCCAACAGACCGTATACCGCTTGCACCTATAATTAATAATTACAATTATTATAACTGGGCGGCACTGCCCGCCGCTAAGCACCAGCTTACATTTTATAGTGTAATAAATTCCAGCCTGTTTGGTAATCTCATCTCTGTGCGGGGCGATCAGTTCCTGAATGAATCTATCAACCTTGAAGGCGGTACCCTGCAAACATTTTTATTGATTAATAAATCGGTTGCAGAAACTTACACAACTGAGGAAAACGATAATTATACCACGCCGCTGCCAATATATACCGTGAAAGAAAGTATTGATTATTATAACGATCAGTTTGACATTGTTTCTATAAAAGACCACCCGGCCAATCTGCCAAAATTTAAGGATTCATCCGCATATATCAGGTTTGTGAATGTAATTCCATCCGTTACTGATCAATCGGTTAACCAGGCATCACAAACGATCGACGTTTACATACAGCCGCTTTTTGGCAGGCGACCTGATATCTTCTATTTTGAAACGGGGCCAATAAAATTTATTGACAGCATTGGATCTGAGGTACTCGTCAGCAAAGGATTGCAACGCTTCCAGTCGTCTGTTGACGCGCCATTTTTTGAGATAAATGTTGCACCCAATATGCGTATAAATAAAACTACAGGCAAACCCGATACTGCTTCTGTTCCGGGTAAACCAAAAGTGCCGGTTTATTACCGGGTGCTCGCTTATCGTTCAGGCCAGTCTGCCGCAACCGGTAATTCGCCTATAGCTATTGGCGATTGGCTGGCGGTATTTAATCAATACCCTGGTAATGACTTTACCAACATTTCAGGAGGCTACTCATCCGGAACCAATTTTGTCGACAGCTGGTTGTTGCGGTTTGATGGTGCAAACTATCACCCGGCAATCTGCACTATACCTATTTCCGAAGATATGCAATTATTTCAAGGGCCAGTGGGTAATGGTGCCAACGGTACAAGTTTTTACCTGGGTTTCAGGGCGAACATAAATTACCAAAGGGCTGGCGATAACACGGTTTATTTTAAGCAATAGCACATTATTAGCGTATTCAGTTATATCTGGTAAAACTTATAATATACAACCAAATGAAAGGACCTTTATTTAGAAAACGCCGCTATATCCGGCCACAATATGTACAAATGAGTTGCTGGCTGCTGTTGCTTTTTGCTTTAGCAGGTGTTTTCTCCGGGTGCCAAAAAGGCGTCAGCCCTATAGCACAGCAAACATCTCCGTCAGGACAATTGTCACGCTACGATTTGATCCTAAGTGACTATGATGTAACTCCGATTAATGCATTTACCGTATCATACAACAGTAATAACCAGATAACAGACGTTTTTGAAAAAGCCGGGCAAACGTTATTATCATACAGTCTCACTTACAGTGGCAAAGACCTGGCAGGTGCGCAAGGCAGCGATCTGAGTATACAGAAACTAATCTACGATGCTAGCGGCCGTCCTTCACAGATCAATTTTACCTCGCCTCTTGATACAGGAAAATTGGTGTTGAGCTATGACAGCAACGGCAAGTTGATAGCACTTATCGATTCGATACAAACCGCAGATGCATTACCTGTGCGTTATCAATATCTGTACACTTATGATGCCACTGGCAGTAACGTGATTAAGATCACCAAAAATTCACTCGATCTGCAAAATCGACCAACATTACGACAATATAGTATCTACACATTTGATAATAAACCTAATCCCTTCACGGCGTTTCCATATATCCAGTCCAGTCTTAATTTGCCGGGTGATTTTCCAGCGCTCATAAACAAAAATAATATCATAAACACACAGCTGGTTGGTACTGTAATCAATACCTCAAACGGTGGTTCGGTACCTACACTTGACACTGTTACGAATTACAGGTCGGTACGCAGTTATGAATACAACAGCAAAGGGTATCCGACAAAGGCCATAGAAAAATTCAACGATATACAATTCAATTATGCAGGTAACAGAACCTTTTCTTATGAATATTAAAATAAATCTTAAAGTGTTTCCTTTTTGTAAAGGAGTTAAGTTTTTGGCAATGGCCATATTATTCATTTGCCTTAGCTCTTTAACAGTATACGCACAGGAAACAAACGGAACATTAAGCGGAAAGGTTGTTGACGAAACCAATGGCTTTTTACCTGGTGCAACGGTAACCGCAGTTCACCTGCCTACCGGTACAAAATACGTTACTTCGGTTAATGAACTTGGTCGTTATACCTTGGTGAATTTGCGCATAGGGGGGCCTTACATCGTTAGCGTACGATCAACGGGTATGCAGGAAAAAAAGCAGGAAAACGTAACAATTACACTTGGCGACCCGGTGATTATTGACTTTGTACTGGTTTCAGATATCAAGGCGCTTTCTGAAGTGGTGATCAAAGGAAATCAACCGGTAAAGGTTAATTCCACAGGCGCGGGAACTAACGTTTCAACAAATCAGATCAAAAATATGCCCGCCAATTCCAGGAGTTTCCAAGACTATACACGGACAACACCGCAGTATAATGGTAACTCATTTGTGGGCACCAACTTTAGGTATAATAACGTCACTATCGACGGCGCGATCAACAATGATGCGATTGGATTTAGTCCCTCGCTTGGCGGTCAAACAGGCACATCAGGGCAAATAGGCAGTTCAACACGCACTAATCCAATTTCTATTGATGCTATACAGGATATCCAGGTCTATATAGCGCCTTATGACGTTAAAATAGGTAATTTTACCGGCGGCAGTATTAATGCGGTAACCCGCAGTGGTTCAAACACGGTAGAAGGTTCGGTTTATGCTTTTGGCAGAGATGCGTCTTTGGTGGGAAAAGATTATGCAGGGGGTACTGGTTCTATGCCTTCAGCCTTTCACGATGTGCAAACCGGATTCAGGGTAGGTTTCCCCATCATAAAAAACAAATTATTCTTTTTTACTAATGAAGAAATAACAGACAAGGTTGATCCCCTGAGTGAAACTGCGTCTTCGGCGATCACGCAAGGTATTATAACGCAGGCACAGGCAAATGAAATTATTAATTATTATAAAGTAAATAACCTGGGTTTTGATCCTGGAACAGCCGGTGCATATAATGTTTACTCCAAGTCAGCTAAATTTTTTAACCGTTTGGACTGGAATATCTCTGATAACACCCAATTGGTGATCCGGAGTAATATTGTTACGTCGCAGGCAACTAACCTGACAAGAGATGATGAGAATTTCCGATTCTCGAGCATAGATTACGTGCAGCATAATAACCAGAATGCGACCGTTGCCGAACTAAAAACCCGTTTCAGTTCAACAATGGCAAACGATGCGATTGTTGGTTATACGGCTGTGCATGATTACAGGGATCCCGATGCTTACGCTTACTATCCGCAGATACAAATAGGAGGGAACGATATTGGCACGACCATTTTGCTGGGTACCGACCGGGAAGCCAGTGTGTTTAACCTAAAACAAAACAGCCTGGAGCTTACCGACAACTTCACTATCTTTAAAGGAAACAATACCATCACCATTGGTACGCACAATGAACTTTATGATATTACATATGGCTTTGTAAACTCGCCGAACGGTCGTATAGATTACGCATCTATCGATGATTTCCTGGCAGGAGATCCCAGCCGCATCAGGGGGAATTTTAATTATACCGATCAGAGCCGCGCTTATGCGCTGGCAAATCCAAGTGCTAAGTTTAACGTAAACTTATACAGCCTGTATGCTGAGGATGAAATCGTACTTTCACAAAGATTTAAGTTAATTCCGGGCTTGCGGCTTGACATGGCTTCTGTACCTGATAAACAACCATTGTCAATAAAAACTACAAATTCAGAGCAGGACCCTTTTTACGGCACAACTTATACTTATACAAAACCATCACAAATTACCAATGGTTATTTGGGCCAGGTAGAACCATCACCACGCATAGGATTCAATTTTGACATTAACGGGGATAAAAAAATGATCCTGCGTGGTGGTTCTGGCTTATTTACCGGCCGTATACCTTTTGCCTGGCTTGGTTATGCCTTTTATAATAATGGTACTACATTTGGAGCTATTGATAAAAGATATAATTATGCCGGCAACCCTACAGCTATTCCACCAGTACCTCCAACAGTGCCTAATAAGGGTACTGATCCGCGTGTCCCTTCCTCAACAGGTATAGCAAGCTCAGCAGTAAATGAAAATGGCCCATCGGCGCTTAATCCCAATGGCCCCACGGAAGTTGATTTAATTGACAATCATTTTAAAATGCCACAGGTGTGGCGTACCAGTGCCGCATTGGATGTTGACGCCGGAAATGGGTATAAATTTTCACTTGAAGGAGTTTTTACCAAAACCATATATGATGTTGTATTTAAGCAAATCAATCAACAGGACAGTGTATCTTATTATCAATATGATGCTAAGCATCAGCAGCCTATTTTTTCAGGTAAATCAATTGACCCGGCTTTTACTTCAGTATATGAAATGAGCAACACAAGCCAGGGATACAGGTATAGTGCTACCGGACAGATCTCGAAAAAATTTCCTTTCGGTTTAGATGTTACTGCTGCCTACACTTACGGGCAATCAAAAGATGTTTCCAATGGGATTCGTAATTCCATGGAATCAAACTGGCAGTTGAACCAGTCTTTAAATCCTAATAATCCAGGTTTAGCAAATTCAAATTTTGATATCAGGGACCGTATCATAACTACGATAAATTATAGAACTGCCTATGGGAAAAACAATCGTTATCAAACTAATGTAAGCCTGTTTTTTAGTTCTGCATCAGGGTCGCCTTTCACTTATGGGTCTGTTAACGCGCCGACTAATCTTCAAAATACAGGGCAACAGGTAACTCTTACCTATATTCCAAAGCCAAGTGAAATGATTAATTTTTTCCAAACAGGCAATGTCGTATTAGCGAACAATACAACGGTTTATAAAACAGCATCGGATCAGGCTGCGGAATTTTTTGACTATATTAATTCTGTACCTTACCTGAAAAGCCGTGAAGGTGAATTTACTGAGCGTAATGGCGCCCGTACACCATGGAATACCGATGCTGATATCCGTATAGCAGAAACATTCCTTTTCTCAACTAAATCAGCACGATCAATCACCTTAAGTTGTGATATATTTAATTTAACTAATTTGTTAGATAGAAATTGGGGTAGGGTCTATTTTGCATCTGATTTGTTTAATGGTTCTGCAGATGTGGGCCTGAGGCAGGTTGGCACACAACGTGGTTACCCGATATATGTATGGCAGCAGCCTTCGGCACCCTATCAGATCGATTTGGAACAATCGAGATGGCAAATCCAATTAGGTGCACGCTATAATTTTTAATTACTTTGCATACCAATAGGACATTGCCCATTTTTTTGCACTAACATGTATAATGGATAAAAATAAGTTTTCTGATTTAGTAAAAAAATACCTTGCCGGTACAGCAACAATTGTAGAAAAACGATACCTGGAGGCTTATTATGAAGAATTTCATAGCGGCAAACCAATTGAAACGGTACTGAGCGAAGCGCAAATTGACAGCCTTGAGGCGGAGATGTTCGTAAACATTAAACATCAATTAAACGAACCTGTTGTTAAACAGCTTCGAAGCTATAAGCAGTATAGAAATTATGCGGCCATTGCTGCTAGTTTACTTATTTTGATTTCTGCGGGTTTGTTCCTTCGTTACAATATGACGAACAATGAAATAAATGAAACAACTTATGCAAAAGCGGGAAATATATTAAAACTAAAATTAAGCGATGGTACGATTGTATGGCTTAATTCAAAAAGTAAATTGACTTATCCGCAGAGTTTTAAAAATAAGTCGCTGAGAGAAATTTATCTTGATGGTGAAGCTTATTTTGAAGTTAAAAAAGATAAGGCGCATCCTTTTTTGGTCCATACCAGAAACTTAACAACCAGGGTACTAGGTACCAAATTTAATGTTGAGGCATATAGTGACACGAAATTAATTGAGGTTACTTTACTGGAAGGTAAAGTAATGCTTACGACCGACGAAAAATCGGCAACTAAAAATCATAAAAAAATAGACACACTTTTTTTAAAGCCTAATGAAAAAGCGGTTTTCAGGTCTGGTTTACTTCAGGATAAACTTGTTGCTGAGACTGAAATAAATATCAATGCTACACAAGATACGGGCTTAACGCGGCAAAATAAATTAACAAGTTTTAATGTTTTGTCAAAGCACCCGGTTATTAATGCTGCTATAGCTTCCTCTTGGCGAAATGGTGAATTGATATTTAAAGACGAGCCTCTTGAAAATGTATTGGCATCTTTAAACAGGAAGTATAATGTTGTGATAAAAACAAATTCTGTGTTAAGTAATTGCCCGATTACAGCAACATTTGATAACCAATCAATTGATGATGTTCTTTTGGAAATCACCAATCAGATCAAACGGAAAAACGTAAGCGGAGTTGCCGCTAACGGTACTAACATCCAGTATAAAAAATTAGGCTCAGATTATTTTATAGAATAGACAGAGTGTCATATTTAACTTAAAAACAATGAGCAGGATACAACCCGAATACAACCCAAACTTATTGTTAACCGGAAGTTTGACAGCGGCAGGGGGCTTAATTATCTACTCTTTGCTGATCTGGCTATTTTATGTAGCGTTTAAATAAGCCATGGAAAACGTTTATTGGGCCGATTATTTTCTGATCGCTTAATTTATCACAACCATTATTCCCAATGATTAATTGACACAGAACTACACTATACCAGGACATCATTTATAAACATACAAATAGTTCAAAGAGTTTGGTCTGATGCATCTTCGTGGGATGCGGTAACGCATTTGTTAAAAGCCCAGGGTGAAGAAGTAATTACTGTTAACCTGGCAGGCCACGGAAAAGATACCACCTCGTTTGCCGGTATAACCTTTCAAACTTATGTTGACCAGGTAAAAGCAGCTATCGGGGATCGTACCAACGTTATTCTGGTAGGACACAGCTTTGCAGGGTTGGTGATCAGCCAGGTGGCTGAAGAGATTCCTTCACAAATCAAGGAACTGATCTTCCTGGCAGCAACTTTGCCGCATGATGGCGACAGCCTTTTATCACTGGCCAAACAAGACCCCGGATATCATATCGGTAAATACCTTACTATTGATCAGCAGCACGGTGCAGCCATCATTGCAAAAGAAGAAGCCGCAGATATTTTTGCTGCCGATGCACCTCAGCAGGTTCAGGATTATATAGCTGCTAACATTAAGCCCGAACCGCTGGCACCCCTTGCCACACCAGTTCACCGGACTGAAAAGAATTTCGGTAGCGTCAGAAAAGTCTATATCCATACCGTTAATGACCATGCGATCAGTTATCCGGCGCAGCAGTATATGGTAAAAAACAGTAAAGAGGCTAAAGTATACACCCTGCAAAGCAGCCATACCCCATTCATTTCCATGCCCGATAAACTGGCTGCAATACTGATCGCCGAAAGCAAATAATAAATTCTCTAACAAATAAAAATTCAAAAAATCATGAAACGTATAGCAAAAGCACATTGGAACGGTACTTTACAAGAAGGTAAAGGCGAAATCAGCACACAAAGCAATGTGCTTAATGAAACCCAGTATTCATTTAAAACCCGCTTTGCCGATGGTATCGGCACTAATCCGGAAGAACTGATCGCTGCTGCGCATGCAGGTTGTTTTTCGATGGCCCTTAGCGCGACATTGGCACATCACAACATCACAGCCGGCGATATTTTTACTACTGCAACAGTAGATCTTGATATGCAGGCATTGAGCATTACAGGCATACATCTGGATTTACGGGCCACTGTAATTGAAGGGGTGGATGAGGCAACATTTACTGAAATTGCTGAGGGGGCAAAGGCGCATTGTATTATCTCCAAAGCATTGAGTGTGCCTATTACATTAAGCGTTGTTTACGCTTAATATAATATCTTCTGAACCAATTGGTAAACTCACCGGATATTCTTCCATCCTGAGTTTTAAAGCAGTCTGAAAAGGCTGCTTTTTTTGTTTTACTTACATGGCCACATCAAACCTTCTTAGTTATCATTTTCCGGTGCTCAATTCCCCATTTTATCATCTCAAGAATAATATCGCCAAAGGTGGTGCAATACTCTGTAGACTCATACTCCACCAAAACAGGCGAGTCGGGATATACTGTTCTTTTTATAATTTTATTGAGTTCCATTTCCTTAAGTTCACGGGATAGCATGCGTGTAGTAATGCCAGGTATGCTGCGTTCAATTTCTCTGAAACGTTTGTTGCCATTGCAGATTGAGTTAATTATAGGCAAGCGCCATTTGCCGCCAATTACATAAATGGTATCCTGCAAAGCCCTTACTTCTTCGGCCTGATTTCTGGGGTTACTTAATATGTTTTCTATATCTTTCATTGGTATACTCTGTGATACTGGTTACAAAGTTATATCAATTTGTAAATATCTTTGCCAATAAAATGAATATCATGGCAAAAACAATTTTTATAACCGGAACAAGCAGCGGACTTGGGAAATTAACCGCCAAATACTTTGCCCAACAAGGCTGGAATGTCGTTGCCACCATGCGCAATCCAGAAAAGGAAACCGAATTAACAGCTACAGTAATATAAAAATTTTTAAGCTTGACGTAACCGATATAGAACAAGTAAAAACCGCAACCGCGCAGGCTATTGATGCATTTGGAAAAATAGATGTAATTGTAAATAATGCAGGCATGGGTACTTATGGCGCGCTTGAATTGGCCAAAGAAAATGATATTGACTGGCAGTTTGCTGTAAACACCCGCGGGCCGATAAATATAATCCGCGCGTTTTTACCGCATTTACGCAAGGTTGGTGGCGGTATGTTTATCAACATCAGTTCATTTATGGGACTTACAACAGGCGCGCCGCTTGGGTCATTATATAACATGTCTAAATTTGCTTTGGAGGGCTTAACCGAAGGGCTTTATTACGAATTGAAGCCACTGAATATTGAACTGCGACTGATAGAACAAGGCGGCTCAAAGGATAATAATTTTGTGGATAATGTAGTTTGGAACACCGATATTGAAATTACTGCCTATGATGAACTAACCAGTAAACTAAAACACCTGTTTGCTACCGCTGGCGACGAACATAAGGATGACCCGATGGTAATTGTGAACGCCATTTATAAGCTTGCTACCGGCGAAAGCAAAAAATTTCGCACCATAATAGGAGCATCGGGTAACTACTTGGTTGGCTTACGTAATTCGGTGCCTATTGAGGAGTATTTGGAAACCATAGCAACTAATTTTATCTAATTGTATAAATAAAATATTTCTTGTAAAATTCACCGTAATTCATTTTACACCCATCGTTAAGCTTCTACAGAAATGAGCGGCTTTTTTTATTCTTTACTTTTAATTTAAGTTAAAACTGAATAAATTAATTAGATTGATTTTTATTTGCAAAAATCGCTACCATGAACGAACACCACGAGGCTTTGAAACACCACCTGAAGGATTTTGCCGGACTTACCGAAAAGGATATAAATAATGCTGCCACTTACTGGAAGACGAGGAAAATACCGAAAGGAGATTTTTTCAATATGCAAAATGTTGTTTGTAATGATCTTGGGCTTGTTGTAAAAGGGATCTTCAGGATCTATTATAACGATCCGGAAACCGATGAACAAAAGAATATATTTTTTATATCCGAAAATCAGTTCATCGTCTCATTTCGCAGTTTTATTACACGTTATCCCTGTTATTATTACATTGAAGCTATGGAAGATGCGGAGATCGTTTATATTAATTATAAAGACCTGAACGACCTGTATGATACCCATCCCAACTGGAGCAAATTTGGCAGGCTTTTGGCAGAACTGTTTTTTAATTACTCACAGGCCCGCACGGAGGAATTTCTTTTTAACTCACATGAGGAACGCTACATCAAACTGACCGAAGAACACCCCAATATTGTTAACCGCATCCCGGCCTATCATATTTCATCCTACCTGGGTATCACTAACCCATCATTAAGCAGGATCAGAAAGCGGATCAATCTATAAACCGTCGGTAATTTCTTTCAAAAATGCCGACGGTTTAAATTAATCGGTTAGGCGTTTGTTGCATTACTCTTAATTATTTTTGAAAGCCTGATAGCTGACAGCAGGAAATAGAAACCACCAAAAGCCGCGTAACCTGCAAGGCTGGCAATCCCCATAGTAGGTGAATGCGCAAGCAGGATAAAAGAGGTGCCGCCAATCATGGATTGACCGCCACTGATGATCATGGGCCATTGACCGCCAAGCGCTTTTCGGCGCTTTAAACCCAATATCAATTGAATAAGCCCTGTAAGAATTGCCCATGCGCCAAATACCATTAACGCTTCCGGAATACCTGTTTTAAGTGCCAGTATTACAGCAATAGTAGTTACACTACCTATAACGATGTTTACCAACTGCGGTGTTTTTGATACAGCGGAAGGGTTAGCCTTGATATCAAAATAGGTAGCAATTACGTCCCATACCGGGTAAATTATTAAAAGTGTGTTGGCTAAACCGGCATTTGTTTTCGAAAACAGTGTTACAAGGATAAACCATAGAAATGAGAATCCTGTACGGGTGAAGTATAGATTGCGAAGAGATTTTGCAGTTTCAATATTCTCAACTGATATTGCTGCATTTGATTTATTAACTGAAGTCATGATTTTTGATTTTGTTTATACCGTCAAAAATCTTCATTATTCAGCAAGCAGTTTTTCACTTAAGTTAAAATGGCGCGAAAATATTTGTAGTTACCCTAATATTTTTCCGAGAAGATTAATGAAAAGGTCTTTTAACGGTACCTGTTGGGCTACTACCGGCAAAAAGGGAAGTATAACCGCCGTGGCAAAAGCAATAAGCGAGGTTTTATCAATCAGTACTACCTTCATATCCTGGGCCTTCTCAAAACTACCAAGCAAGTCAACATGCCACGAGGTATCGGGGTTTTCTTTTTCGGTTTTGTAAAAAGCTTCGAGCTCATCTTCATATTTCCGGGTGATGGGCCACGATTGTAAACTGTACTGCATAAAATATCTTCGTTTTACTTTTACCAGCAATGGGATAAGTAGCAGCAGGGGCAATATGAACAGGAGCAAAACAAACACGAGTACCGAACCAATGGCAATTTTATAATCAGTAACGGATATGCCCGAAAATATGATCAGGTTGTTGGTAACTCCCGCAGTTAACGCTGAAAATGCCAGCGCGACCGGGAAAAAGCTAAGTTGTGTATATTGTAAAAAGCCTAACCCTCCAACACCATCAGGGTGCAACGCGGAAAGATGAAGATCCATAGTTGAAAGTTTTCTTAAAAACACGATCCACAAAATAATGGTATACAACCAGCGGTAAAGCAATAGCTGAAGTATAGGCAGGCTTAAAAGCAAATACCACCAACCGGCAGCAGTAATGTGGTTGTTCACCATATGCCAGGGGGCATACGTATCGGCATTGTTAACCCGGTTGTTTTCCTGGATGAAAAAGGAGCAATAAACCAATACTATGATGATATAATCGATGATCTTTGAATTTTTCCACTTGATGATCCGTTCTATAGCCTGTTCAAATTCCTGCTTATTATCATTGTCGACTATTTTGGATTCATAAAAGAAGCAAATGGCGTGGTTAAATGAATTATTTACGGCACGCCTCGCAAATATGAGAATAGGTATTACCAGCAAAAGCCTAACGTGTGTTGAAATATCCCTCAGAAAGAGAAGATAAAATTGAGGCTGCCCAAGTCTGATAAATGATAACACGGCCAGCGGCAGCCAGCAAAGCATGATCAGTCCAAAAACAAAAAATACCTGTTGTCGTAAGGTCTTGGATTCGAAGTGGGGGCGGTCAAATATTTTCCAGAATATCCCACCTGAAGCGAAAGCGTAATCTTTTATGGTAATGTTCATTTGCCTGGTTTGCTTATTTCCGGAGTTGATCAATATTTGATCAATTTAAGGAGCATTCCCATATAATGAACTTTTTACAGGTTGATGTTGGTTTCAGATTTTAAAATGGAACTTATTAGTGAAAAGAAGGACAATAAGGAATAAGAATATGATTGGATGGCAATGTAAAATAATAAAAACGGATTACTTGGTAGTAACAGTGCTCATTTTGGCAAATTCTACATCATTAGGTTCCCATAATTCAATCTTGTTACCTTCAGGATCCATAATATGTATAAAATTGCCGTAACTGGTTTTTTGTATGCTATCAACCGGCAGTATACCTGCAGTTTTCATGTTGGCTAAAAGCTGATCTAAGCCCTCTACACGGTAATCGATCATGAATTGTTTTTCGGATGGCTGAAAATATTTGGTGGTTTCCTTAAACGGTGCCCATATGGTAAAGCCTTTTTTTGTGCTGTCCATACCCTGGTGCCATTCAAAATTTGAACCGAACCCGCCGATGGTGACACCCAGATTCTTGCTGTACCAGGCTTTAAGTGCTGCTGGATCTTTAGCCTTAAAGAAAATGCCGCCAATGCCCGTTACGCGCGGGCCGGTATTAGCCGGATTAGTTAAACGACTGAAGCCATAACCCAACAGAAAAGCCGCGCAAAGGAGGCAGACTAACGTAACCTTTTTCATGATATGCGTTTTGAATTAAATATAGGAAATAGATTTTAGTTCTAAGATGAGCAATTTGTTACGAATTCATGCAATTGGAGTAAAGAGTAGTATTAATATGTATCTAATCAACTTTAATAAAATAAGATGTTAACTTAGTTCTTAATATGAGTTTTTACGAACGTTATATAAACGGAGAGGATGGTAGTTCTGTTTATATCGATATTTACAATTTAAAAGAAGAAGCTTTTAGTGATAAATATTTTAATGATATAGAAAGTGTATTAATAGAAACTTTTAATAGGGTTGCTTTTAATCTTGAAATTATTTTTTCAGAATTAAAGAATATCAATTATGCTTTTAAAACTAACCCTCAATATAATTCCGAAAGGCCTTTAGTAAAACCTTTATCTAATACAGAGCCTTCTTGTAAAGCTAGATGCTGCTACTAAAGATTTCGGACAAGTACCATATTCTTTAAAATTGTTTTATAAAATAGTAGGCGCATGCAACTTTGGATGGGATTATGAAGCCAGGCCCGAATTGCTTTGGGAATGCGCTGATCCTATACAGATTGATAGTCTCGACGATCTTGTTGATTCCGTTTCACATGATGATTGGAGAGAATATTTAAGCGAACTTACGGAAGAAGATGATTCACAGGTTCCTTATTTAGAATTAGCTCCAGATTATCTGCATAAAGATAATATAAGTGGCGGAGAGGCTTATTCCATTCAGTTAACTAAAGAACGAAGTATTGATAGTTTGTTTTTAAATGAACCTAATGAAACTTCGTTTATAAATTATTTGAGGATTTGCATGGAAAATTGTGGTTTCTCACGAATAACAGATCCGGTTTATAAGAATGAATACCAGGATTTTTTTGCAAGAGTTAAGCCTCAATTGAAAAAAATATAGGCGTGTTATCTACCGCTCACCCAAAACTCCGTAAATAGCATTCCCCCAAAAAACACCCAGATCAGCAGCGCCATCTTTGGTTGGGTGCAGGTAAAAAGTGCCCTGATGACCATCTTCCGGCCTTAGCTTGGTTAAATAGTTGGTCTTAAAATAGTCGAATGCTACTGTGTCGCCTAAAAATACCTGGTGATTTTGATAGCTGTTTACCAACGTCTTTATAGGCGTAAAATAGCTTTGCAACCTGTCCAATCCCTCCTGTAAATACTGCGCGCCGTTATAAGTGTTAGGGCTATACCATAACGGCAAATTGATCACAACCTTGCATTGCGGAAAATCATTCAATAATTTGTCTACAATACTTTTCATGTTTTTATAATAATCCTCGGGCGATACCGGCGAGCCATTCGGGCCTTTTATGGCGCTGTCATTTGTGCCCAGCATAATTGAAAAGATCAATACACCCGGTTTGGCCGAAAAACTGTTAGCTGCTTTTTCTGCGGCATTAAAGGTATCTCCGCCAGGCAAAAAATCCACTGTGGTATAACCGCTATGCCCCTGGTTCGAAAATTTAACTGCATCTATTCCCTTTTGTTTCTTTAAATAAGCGCTTGCTATTGCAGGCGGGGCTTGGGTGGCCGGACTATCGAGCCAGGCCCCAAAAGTAATGCTGTCGCCAATGTACACCACCTTAACAACGTGTTTCTGCGCAAAAAGCGAAACACAGGGAAGCAATAATAACAAACTAAGCGAAAGGCACAGTATAATTTTCATTTCCGAATTTAGATAATTACCATCAATGGTACAATTCATAAAGGTTTAAACCATTAGTTTTGCTGTATGGATATCCCGGTTATACCTGCATCAAGCTTTGAATTTATGCGAGAGTTGAAAAAGAACAACAACCGCGAATGGTTTGCCCTGTATAAAGAAGCTTATCAGCATGAGCATAATTTTATAGAAAGCTTTGCCGATGCCCTGTTGCAGGAACTGAATGTACATGATGTAATTGAAACGCCTAGCGGCAAAAAAAGTCTGCGCCGCATTTATAAAGATACCCGTTTTGCAAAAGAGAAGATCCCCTTTAAAACATGCTGGAGCGGTGGTTTTCGCCGTGCAGGGAAATACCGTCGTGGCGGTTATTATTTTCGTTTTGAACCGGGTAATAGTGTGATAGTAGGCGGCTTCCGCGGGCCAAATCCTGATGATTTGAAATTGATCAGGGATGATATCGCTTTTGATGCCACGCCATTGCGGAATATCCTGAACGACAAAACTTTTACTGATGCCTTCGGTACCTTGCAGGGCGAAAAGCTAAGAACCACGCCAAAAGGTTACGGCGCTGATAACGAAGGTATAAATCTGCTCCGCTATAAACAATTTCTCATGATCAGGCGGTTTACTGACAAAGAAGTATTACATAAAAACTTCATCAATGAGGTCGGAAAAACCTTCAGGAATATGCGGCCTTTTTTTGATTACATGAGCGAGGTACTTAGCACTGACATAAATGGACAATAAATCTGCCTGCATTCAATTATACTTCTCTTAATATTGCCGGGCTGTCTGTAGTGTGCTTCAATTTTTTTGCTGATTTTAATCTGTAAGCTATTTTTAAATCAGCTATCAATGTGTTTTTTGACCTATCTCCTTAGGTGCGCTGCCTCTGTGTGAACATTTGTTCTATTGATAGATACAAAAGTGTACATCATTTAATGGGATGTATGATACCTTCACCGTTGTATAAACCGGTCTATTTTATAACCGAAACCAATTCATATACCAGTTAACAGGTGATATTACCATTGGCAGCGGATTTAATTGTCGCTTGTTTTTCAGAAGATACCTTATGAGAAAGAAATTATTATTTATGTTATTAATAGCAGCTGCTGGTTTAAATACTACAGCATATGCACAGGTGACCAGCCAACCCTATCAATGGAAGAGCGTACAGATGCGGGGCGGCGGATTTGTCGACGGCGTTATCTATCACCCTACCGAAAAGAACCTGCTGTATTGCCGTACCGATATGGGAGGTGCCTATAAATGGAACGAGAGTGTAAAATCATGGGAGCCGATATTGGATTGGGTATCCTATAACGACCGTAACCTGATGGGAGTTGAGAGTATTGCCCTAGATGCGAATGATCCCAATCGGGTATACATGGCTTGCGGTACCTATACGGCTATCCGTGTACCCAATGCTATACTAAGATCGGACGATAGGGCAAAGACCTTTAAACGTACCGATGTGCCCTTCAGGATGGGCGGCAATGAGAACGGCAGGGGCAATGGCGAACGCATGGCCGTAGACCCTAGCAATGGCAACATCATTTACATGGCAACACGCCTGGATGGCCTTTGGAAAAGTGAGGATGCTGCCGTTACATGGAACCGGGTAACCAGTTTCCCCGAGGTAAAGATCCCCGTTGCTGATACCATCATTATCCCCAAGGCCCGGTATCACCCAAGGCCAAACGGGATGATATTTGTAGTGTTCGACCCTAAAAGTAAGGCCGGTAACAAAAGCGCTAACATATATGTAGGCATCTCGCAAAAAGGAAAGGAAAACTTATTCCGTAGCACCGATGGCGGCGCAACATGGGCACCCATACCGGGTGAGCCTATCGACCTGATGCCTACTCATGCTATACTATCTGCCGATGGCTCATTATATATCACCTATGGTACCAATCCCGGGCCTGATACGATGACCGATGGTGCTGTATATAAATTTAATACGGCCAACGGCACGTGGACAAACATCACCCCGCTGAAACCTGAACCCGAAAATCAGCTGGGTTTTGGCTATGCGGCTGTAGCTATTGACCCCCAGCACCCGCAAACAGTTATTGTAAGCACTTTTCACCGCAGTGGTAAAGTTGGCGGTGATGATATTTTCAGGAGCCTGGATGCTGGCGCTACCTGGAAACCTGTGTTTACAGGTGGTGGCAATGGTAAGTACGATTATACAGATGCGCCTTATGTATCGCACACGCCTATACACTGGTTGTTTGATCTGGAGATAGACCCTTTCAATTCAAACCATCCCATATTTACTACAGGGTATGGTTTGCATGAAACTTTTGACTTGACCGATGTTGATAAAGGCCAACCCACCACCTGGGGCACAAAAAACAAGGGAATTGAAGAAACCGTAGCCTTGGAATTATTAAGTCCGCCAAAGGGCGTTCCGCTGATATCCGCCATAGGCGATTACGGTGGCTTTGTACACCGGAATTTGGACGAACCCGCGCCCGAAGGCAATTTTATAAACCCACATTTCGCTAATACGGATGGTGTAACCTGTGGCGCACAAAACAGCAATATAGTGGTCAGGGTGGGCGAAGCGTCATCGCAGGTTGGCGGCGGCAATATTGGCTATTCGCTTGATGGCGGCAAAACATGGCAGACAACAACAAGCACTCCGCAGCCTGACAGCAAACGCGGGTTTATTTGTGTATCAGCTTTAGGCAATACCTGGGTTTGGACACCGCAGCGCAGCGCGCCATACATCACCACCGATAAAGGCGCAACCTGGAAACAAATCCCCGGCCTGCCTAACAATACCCGTGTAATATCCGACCCGGTAAACGATGCCAAATTTTACGCGATGGATCTGTTCAATGGTAAACTTTATACCAGCACCGATAACGGGAACACTTTTACTGAACAGGATTTTCATCTGCCAAATGGTTTGCCCGATCGCGCTTCAAATCGTGGCGATATCCGTGGCGGACAAGATCGTATATATGCAGCACCGGGCAAAGAAGGAGACCTGTGGATAGCAGACTTTGACGGTTTATACCATGCTAAAAAAGGCTCGGCAGATTTTGAAAAAATAGATGGCGTTACCGAGATCCATGGTTTTGGGTTTGGCAAAGCTGCTCCCAAAAGCAATTACTCCGCATTGTACATGGCTGGTACTATAAGTGGAGTAGACGGCATATTCCGCTCTGATGATAAAGGGAAAAACTGGGTGCGCCTTAACGATGATACCCATCGCTGGGGCTTGATTCTGCATGTTATCGGCGATCCTAAAAAATATGGACGTGTATACGTAGGCACCCACGGTCGCGGTACTTTTTATGGCGATATCAGCCAAGCAAAATAATATTCAACCTAAAAAAATATAAACGTTTATGTTATTTAAAAATTTACAATCCGGTATTTGCAAAGTAGGGGTAAGCTTATTGCTGCTCTCGTGCCTGGCGGGTGCAAATGCAAATGCCGCTGTTCAAAGCTTCAGTAAAGAAGCCGATGGTGTTAACTTTAAGCTGGATAAAGGTTCGCTAAAAATTAAAGTTTGCAGCGCGGATATTATCGAAGTAAAGTATACCACGCTGGATGCTTTCTCTAATAAGGAATCGTTGGTGGTAACTAACAAATGGGCGCAACCCGCTACGTTTACTGTGGCTGATGCAGGTAGCAACGTGGTCATCACCACAACAAAGCTAAAAGTGGTGGTTGATAAAGCCACCAACGCCATCAGCTATTTAACAAAAGCCGGACAGGTGATTACTGCCGAAGATAAAGCAGATAACAAAAGCATGCAGGCCGCAACCATTGCAGGCATCAATACTTATAATTGTTCAACACAATTCGTTTCTCCTGCGGATGAAGGTTTGTTCGGCTTGGGCTGCCATCCATTGGATTCACTATCCATCAACTACAAAGGCCGAAACCAGGAAATGCTGATCAAATACATGACCGGTGCTATCCCGGTGCTGTTATCAACCAAAGGGTTCGGGTTGATGTGGGACAATTATTCTGCCTCAAATTTTTATGGTGCCGAAGCGGGCAACACTAAATTCAGGTATGTATCTGAAAGTGGTAAACAGGTTGATTATTATTTTTTCTACGGTCCAAGTTTCGATCATATAATCGACTTATACCGCATTACTACAGGCAAAGCGCCGATGTTCCCTAAATGGGCATTTGGTTTGTTCCAATCGCAGGATAGGTATATGAGTCAGGATGAGATCATCTCCGTTAAAAATAATTACCGCAATAATCATATCCCGGTTGACGCGATAGTTCAGGATTGGTTTTATTGGGACCCGTTCCCGATCGGCTCACATATCATGAACCCAACAAGATATCCGAACCCTAAAGCGATGGTTGACGAACTGCATAAATCGCATGTACATGGTATGATCTCCATTTGGCCTGTATTGGGTAAAGGCACACCAAATTACGCGGCTTTAGAAAAGATTGGTGGTTTAACCGATATCACCTGGTTAAACTTCATGACCCATACTTATGATAACTATTATGATTCCCATAACCCTGCCGCCCGCAAATTATACTGGCAGGAAGCAAGGGATAGCCTGATTAAACGCTACGGCTGGGATGCCTGGTGGGTCGACCAGTGCGAGCCCGACAATTCCGACTTGCTGGATGCCCGCCGACAAAGCAATTTTCACACAGGTAAGGGCATTGATTATTTCAATACATACTCGCTGGAACATTCAACAGGTATTTATGAAGGCTGGCGCAAGGACATCCCCGGTAAACGTGCATTCTTCCTCATTCGCCAGTCATTCGCTGGCGAGCAGCGAAACGCGGCTACCTTATGGTCGTCGGATATTACCTGTACTTTCGCATCCTACAAAAGGCAGATACCGCAAGGTATTAATGCCTGTGCCTCGGGTATCCCGTATTTTACTTCAGATATCGGCGGTTATCACCTGCACTGGGGGTCGCCAGACTGGTCGAAACCTGAATATCGTGAGTTGTTTACCCGCTGGTTCCAGTTTGGAGCATTTTGCCCGGTGTTCAGGATCCACGGTAAAGGCGAACGTGCCATCTTCTCAAAAAACTGGGATGAAAAAACACGCGGCATCCTGTTAAAATACGATAAGCTGCGCTACCGTTTGCTGCCATATATCTATTCGCTATCAGCAAAAGTAACCCAGGATAATTACACCATTATGCGTTCACTGGCATTTGATTTCAGGACAGATACCAATGTATATAGTATCCCTGATCAGTATATGTTCGGCCCGGCGTTTATGGTGAATCCGGTTACCGAGCAATTGTACAGTGGCGCTAATGCATCTGCCGGAAAAACTACCCGCAGCGTTTATTTACCGTCATCTGTCAAATGGTACGATTTCTATACCGGCCAGGTTTACAATGGCGGGCAAACCATAGTCGCTGCTGCGCCAATTGAAACCTTACCGCTGTATGTTAAGGCTGGATCAATTATCCCGATGGGGCCGGTAATGGAATATGCTACTGAAAAACCTGCGGATAAGATCGAACTAAGGATCTATCGCGGGGCAAATGGTAGTTTTGATTATTATGAAGATGAAAACGATAATTATAATTATGAGCACGGTAACTACGCCGCCTTTAAACTAAATTGGAACGATAAACAGCAACAGTTAACCATATCGGCCACAAAAGGCAGTTTCCCGGGCATGCTGAAACAGCATACCTTTAACATTGTGATGGTGAATGGTGCCCATGGCTCTGATTCGGCTACTGCTGATAAGATAGATAAAACTGTTGTGTACACAGGCAAGCCAATAACCGTTAAATTATAATACGGCTTTATATTTATTATGAGAAGAAGGACTTTATTAAAATCGGCGCTTACTATTGTGCCGGGTTTAGCCATTACCAAAGCGCTGGGCGCTGAACATTTATTAAGGAATATTTCACTAAATGAAACCACAGAACCGGGGCCGTTTAGCCCTAACTGGGATTCGCTACAGAACTATAAAGTACCGGAGTGGTATCGTGATGCAAAATTTGGGATCTGGGCGCACTGGGGCCCGCAATGCCAGCCCGAGCATGGCGACTGGTACGCGCGCATCATGTATATTGAGGGTAGTGACGATTATAAATTTCACGTAGAAAAATATGGCCATCCCTCAAAATTTGGCTTTAAGGACGTAATAAATGAGTGGAAGGCCGAGAACTGGGATCCGGAGCACTTGGTTAATCTCTACAAAAATGCCGGGGCCAAATATTTCTTCGCGTTAGCAAACCACCACGACAATTTTGATAATTATAACAGCAAATATCATAACTGGAACTCAACCAAACTGGGCCCTAAAAAAGATTTGATAGGCGGCTGGGCAAAAGCCGCTAAAAACAACGGTTTAAAGTTTGGTGTAAGCGTACATGCCGCTCATGCCTGGTCGTTTTATCAAACTGCTCAGCGGGCAGATAAAACTGGTCCGCTGGCGGGTGTGCCTTATGATGGCAATATCACAAAGGATATGGGTAAAGGCAAGTGGTGGGATGGTTACGACCCACAGGCACTTTACTCGCAAAGGCATAAGGTTGGCCTGGATGGCAACGATCAATGGGATTGGACGCATGGCGCTGTTGTCCCCGACAAAAAGTATTGCGACGATTTCTTTAACCGCACCATCGACCTGGTTAATAGCTATGACCCCGACCTGGTTTATTTTGATGATATAGTGCTGCCATTATATAATGTGAGTGATGTAGGCTTACGCATTGCCGCGCACATTTATAACCGGAATATTAAAAAGAATAACGGCAAGCTTGATGCTATAATTACCGGGAAGATATTAAACGAACAGCAACGCAAATGCATGGTTTGGGATATTGAGCGCGGCCAAAGTAACCAGATAGAGCCCTTGCCATGGCAAACTGATACCTGTATAGGCAACTGGCACTATGATAGGCAATTGTATGAGAACAAAGGCTACAAAAGCGCAAAAACGGTTATCCATACCCTTATTGATGTGGTAAGCAAGAACGGAAACCTGCTGCTGAATGTACCCGTTAGGGGAGACGGTACCATTGACGATGAGGAGCAGGCCATTGTTGAAGGCATAACTGACTGGAACAAAGCAAACGGCGAAGCCATATTCGGCACCAGGCCGTGGAAAATATTTGGCGAGGGCCCGGCAAGCGAACCAACAGCTTCAGTAGCTACCCAAAACTTTAACGAGGGCAAGGGCAAACCATTTTCGGGCAGCGATATCAGGTTTACAACAAAAGGTAATATCCTATATGCAATAGCTTTGGGCTTGCCTGATGGTGGTAAAGCTGTTATAAAAGTATTAGGGTTGAACAGTCGATATTATCCCGGTAAAATAGCAGGTATTAAATTAGTTAGTACAGGTCAGGATTTGGTATTTAACCGCACTGATGATGTTTTAATCGTCAATTTGCCCGATAACGCCGCTGATGAACTCGCTTACAGCTTTAAGATCATTCCTGCATAAATAACCTGCATTAGCACATTTTGCAGATTATTGACGAAAAATTCAGCATTATTTGGTAAAATAATACTACTCTTATTTGCCAAACCATCCTAATTTTACTCCCATTAACCAATATTGCCGGGCTTTTATTTAGTCCGGCATACTTTTGACCTGATTAACATTAGCCAACTATTTATTAAACATAGTTTGTACAATGAAATTTTGCCTTTTTTAATATAATATCCTCAGATATAGTGCTGAATTATATATATTGGTAAAGTTTACGGCCGGGCGTTAAACCCCTGTAAGCCGGAATACAAGCCTAAAAACATACACAAAACATGAAATACCACAAAGCCTCATTAATGCTGTTGCTCTCGGTTTTATTCCTCACCAATTGCGGGAAGAAAGCAGCCATAAATGACGCGGAAATTCTGCATGCCAATGAGGAGCAGCTTACCAAAGTTATTATTTACGATGTATTTACCCCGCCGGTAGCCAGTCGCATTTATGGCTATGCAAACCTGGCTTCATATGAAGCGATGCGCTATGCCGATCCGAAGTACAATTCCCTGATCACCCAGATAAAAGGCTTTGATAAACCACCGGCTCCTGAAAAAGGAAAGACCTATAATTTTACCCTGGCTGCAACTAAAGCATTTTTTACTGTAGCCCATAAAATAACTTTTTCTGTTGATACTTTGCAGGAATACGAGGATAAGATCTATCCCGTTTTTAAGCAATCTATGGATGATTCTACCTACGCACGGTCAATGGCATTTGGCGAAAAGATAGGCAAACTGATCATCAAACGGGCAATGGTCGATAATTACCCGCAAACCCGCGGTAAACCTAAATACCTGGGCAATAACGGCCATGCGATGTGGCGGCCAACACCTCCCGATTATTTTGATGGAGTAGAATATTGCTGGGGAACCATGGAGCCATTTGTAATCACTTCATCCAAACAGTTTCCATTACCTGCGCCACCGGCTTACAGTACAGATACCAATAGCGTTTATGTAAAGCAAGTGCAACAGGTTTATCGCTTAAATAAAAGCCTTACCAACGAACAGAAATTTATTGCCAAGTTTTGGGATGATAACCCATTTGTAGTACAACACAGCGGGCACATGATGTTTGCTGATAAAAAGATAACGCCCGGGGGCCACTGGATAGGCATAGCCTCTATAGCCTGTAAACAAACCCATGCCAATGCAGTAAAAGTGGCGCAAGCTTATGCGCTTACGTCCATCGCTTTGTTCGATTCATTTATAGGTAGCTGGGAAGCTAAATATGAATACTCGTACATCAGGCCGGTATCGCAAATAAATGAAACGGTCGACCGTGAATGGCTGCCGTTATTGCAAACGCCGCCGTTCCCTGAATATCCCGCCGGTCATGCTGATATCAGCGCGGCATCGGCAACGGTATTAACTTATTTGTTTGGCGATAACTTTAAGTTCCAGGATACTACAGAGATGCGCTACATAGGCCTGCAGCGCCACTTCGATTCATTTAATAAAGCTGCTGATGAAACTGCCCTGAGCAGAAATTATGGCGGTATCCACTTCCTTAACAGCGTGCAAAAAGGAAGCTTTCAAGGGCATGAGATCGGTGAGTTTATCATTCAGAAACTTAGATTAAAAAATTAATACAATTATGTTAGCAGTAGACAATAAAGTGTATTATACACTTAGGGTTGCATCAGCCATGTGCTTCATAGGTCATGGTGCGTTTGGCATTATCACCAAACAGATCTGGTGTAACTATTTTGCCGTATTTGGTATTGGTCAGACTATGGCTTATCACCTGATGCCTATACTTGGTTCCGTTGATATATTATTCGGCATAACATTATTGCTTTATCCAACCCGTGCAGTTTTGTTGTGGTTGGTAGCGTGGGGTATTATTACCGCATCGTTGCGCCCGCTATCAGGTGAGCCATTTGCCGAGTGTATAGAGCGTGCAGGCAATTACGGCGCGCCTTTGACCTTATTACTGCTGTGTGGTATCAGCGGTAAAAGCTTTAAGGAGTGGTTTACCAGCATTAAACCGGGCATAAATGCAGATGAAAAAACATTAGATAATGCTACTATGTGTTTGCGTGTAGTAGTGTTTCTTTTACTGGCTGGTCACGGATGGCTTAATCTGGTTGAAAAGAAAGGATTGATGAGCCAGTATACATCACTCGGCTTTTCAAACCCGGCCCAGGTTGCCATAATTGCCGGAGTATTTGAGATTTTGGCAGCGGTTTTGATATTGGTAAAACCTGTTCGTAGTATATTGATCGTGCTGCTGATTTGGAAAGCGGGAACCGAGCTATTTTACCCGCATTGGGAACTATTTGAGTGGGTTGAGCGTGGCGGAAGTTACGGGTCGATATTAGCCTTATATTTTATGCTACCGCAATCATCACGTGCGATAAGTGATCAATCGTTACACACTCATGCCCCCGCTGTTTAAAGATGAGGTATCTTAAAAATATTACTTTAATGCTAATAGCAGGCAGTTTTGTTGCCTGCCACAACGGTGTGCAACAAGATAGCAAACAAGCCACCAACACATCAGATACATTGGCTTACACCTATAAAACCTTTAAGCAGCGCGATAAAGATTGTGGCGATAATCCTGACAGTACCTGTACCATAGTAAAGGTCAACTACCCCGATTTTGAAAGCAAAACAAACCTGAATGATTCGGTTAAGCATGGCTTTATCAAGCTATTCGCGACAAGTTCGGGTAAAGCCGATACAGGATACAGCCAGCTTGCTGATAATTTTTTAGGAGTTTACAAGGCTTTTAAAAAAGATCAGCCAAAATCAACATTGATCTATTTGCTTGACGGGCATGCCAAAGTATTAAAACAGGATTCATCTATTTTAACTATTGAGGTTTCCGGTTATTCCTATCACGGTGGTCCGCATGGGGTCGATCTTACATCCTATGTTAACTGGGATATAAAATCAAACAAGAGCATCACGTTGAGCGATATTTTCGTAGCCAGATATCAGGATAAATTAAACCAGGTTGCTGAACAAATATTCCGTAAGAACGAAAAATTACAGGATACCGCTAAACTGAATAACGGTCGTACTTATTTTTTCAAGGATAATAAATTCAGTTTGCCCGATAATTACCTGGTTACCCCTGCAGGTATCCAATTTTTGTACAACGTATACACGGTTAAAGCATATCAGGCCGGTAAAACAGAATTGTTAGTGCCTTATGAGCAAATAAAAGCATTGCTGCAACCCAATTCGGTGATAAAAAACTACTTAAAATAGGCCATCTAGTCAATTCAGGGGCATTTTCTTCAATTATAGCCATCGGTATTCCTAATGGCTATAATTTCTTCTCATTAACATTTATTATACTAAGTATTAACTTTTATGGCATTTGGTTAAATCCATTAGCGATAGTTTTACGGCATTAATCCGTAAACCAATTAATACTAAATCATAATTAATGTTTAAGAAAAATTTAAGATTGCTTACGCAGAATACTTGCACAATTGTTATTGCACTCGCCAGTGTTTTTAGCGTAAGTACAGCCGATGCAGCAATTAAATCCTACGCCAAAGATGCAGATGGTGTTACTTTCTCCCTTGATAAGGGCAAGATGAAAGTTAAAGTTTGTACCGATGATATCATCGAAGTAAAATACACCATGTTCAATGATTTCTCTCAAAAGGAATCGTTGGTGGTTAACAATAAATGGCTCACAAAAACAGGTTTTACAGTCGCCGAAGGTAATGGCACAGTTACCATCACCACAGCAAAACTGAAACTGGTTATTGATAAAGCCACCAACGCCATCACTTATCTCGATAAAAAAGGTAATGTAATCACCTCCGAAGATAAAACGGATAACAAAAACATGCAGGCCGCTACTATCGCAGGCATCGATACCTACAATTGTACTTCACAGTTCAATTCTCCTGCTGATGAAGCATTATTTGGCTTAGGCTGCCATCCTGAAGATACCTTGTCTATCAATTATAAGGGCCGCGATCAGCAAATGCTTATTAAATATATGACGGGCGCTATCCCCGTTCTGTTATCAACCAAAGGTTATGGTTTAATGTGGGATAACTATTCGGCATCGAACTTTTATGGTGCCGAAGCAAATAACACCAAGTTTAAATATGTGTCGGAAAGCGGCAAGCAGGTTGATTATTATTTCTTCTACGGCCCTGATTTCGACCGTATCATTAATTCATACCGCATAGCTACAGGTAAAGCGCCTATGTTTGCCAAGTGGGTATTCGGGTTATTCCAATCGCAGGACAGGTATAAAAGTCAGGATGAGATACTGAGCGTAAAGGATAATTACCGTAAAAACAATATCCCTGTTGATGCCATAGTGCAGGATTGGTACTGGTGGGCACCATTGCCTATTGGTTCACATATCATGAATCATGACCGTTACCCTGACCCTAAAGCGATGATCGACGAGTTACATAAAGCAAACGTACATGCCATGATCTCCATCTGGCCGGTATTTGGCAGTGGTACAAAAGATTTCTACGCTCTAAAAAGTAAAGGCTATTTAACCAGTATTACCTGGGATAATTTTGTTACCCATACCTGGGATACTTACTACGACGCACACAACCCTAAAGCCCGTGCGCTATATTGGGCACAAGCCCGCGACAGCGTGGTAAAACGCTATGGCTGGGATGCCTGGTGGGTTGACCAATGCGAACCGGACAACGGCTCATTGCTTGATGAACGCCGCAAAGCAGTTTTCTCGGTAGGTAAGGGTATCGATTATTTCAACACCTACTCGCTGGAACACTCAAAAGGTATTTATCAGGGCTGGCGCAAGGATATTCCTAACAAAAGGGCTTTCTTCTTGATCAGGCAGTCGTTTGCCGGTGAGCAGCGCAATGCGGCCACGCTATGGTCGTCGGATGTTACAACCACATTCAACGCTTTAAGGAACCAGATTCCACAGGGTATAAATGCCTGTGTATCGGGTATTCCATACTGGACGTCAGATATCGGCGGATACATCTCAAGAACTTCACCTGATGGTATTCCTGATTGGTCGCAGCCTGAAATGCGTGAGTTGTTTACCCGCTGGTTCCAGTTCGGTACATTCAGCCCAATTATGCGTATCCACGGCAAGGGCGAAAGGGCGTTGTTCTCCAACAACTGGGACGATAATACCAAAGCCATTCTGCTTAAATACGATAAATTACGTTACCGCCTGCTGCCATACACTTACTCATTGGCGGGCCGTGTAACTAATGACAATTATACCATTATGCGTTCGCTGGCATTTGATTTCCGTGGCGATAAAAATGTGTACAGCATCCCGGATCAGTACATGTTTGGTCCTGCGTTTTTGGTTAACCCGGTTACTGCGCAAGGTAAAACAATCCGTAACGTGTACCTGCCTGCATCAACCAAATGGTTCGATTTTTATACCGGCAAACAATATGATGGCGGCCAGAGCATTGAATCGGCTGCACCGATAGATATTATTCCGCTGTATATTAAAGCAGGTTCAATAGTACCAATGGGGCCGGTTTTGCAATACGCAACTGAAAAGCCTGCCAATAATATCGAACTAAGAATATACCCTGGCGCTAATGGCCAGTTTGTTTATTACGAAGACGAAAATGATAACTACAACTACGAAAAAGGCGCTTCCGCTACTTTTAAATTCACCTGGAATGATAAAACACGCCAGTTAACTATCTCTGATACTAAAGGTAGCTTTAATGGAATGATCAAAAAACACACCTTGAATGTAGTACTAGTTAACGAAGACCATGGTGCTGGTACAGATGCCATAGCTAAAGCGGATAAAGTAGTCAGCTACACAGGCAAAACCATAACAGTGAAAATATAATTACGCGCAGTCGTAATTTTGAGAAGCCCCTTAATTCTCTGATCATATATACAAACAATACCGTTGCATTGCAGCGGTATTGTTGTTTTAAAGGAATCGTTTTAGTCCTCCTAAAACATTATACTAATATTTCATTTGCTGATATTATTTTATCAAGCCCCTGTGTAAATGTGGAAATAAAGGCTAAAAAGGCACTTTTGTGCAAAAATTAGTGTCATATAAACCTTTATTTTGCCTATCTTAGTAGTATGTACCCGCGGTTCTTTTGGGGTGCTTTTACCAATTGTTTAAACCATGCTGAAAATTTACATATCAATTGTGTTGTGTTTTGTTATGTCGCAGTGTGTAGTTGCGCAAAATAATCAATACCAGTTTTCGCAGTTGGATATTACAAACGGTTTATCCAATAACCGTGTAATTTGTATCTATAAGGATGCCGAAGGTTTTATGTGGTTTGGTACTACCGCCGGGTTAAACAGGTATGATGGTTACGAATTTAAAGTATTTAAGCACGATGCAAACAATGCCAATTCGCTCATCAATAATTATGTTGATCATATTTATGAGGGGCCGGATAAAAAGATGTGGGTATACACCAATAATGGCATCAGTATTTATGACCCCAACACCGAAAAATTCTCGAACAATATTGCCGCTGAACTGCTCAAATACAATATAAAGGCTGATGAAGTTGTATCGCTAAAAAAAGACAATTCAGGTAACTTTTGGTTTTTAACCAAAAATGAAGGTATTTATAATTACAACCCCAATACTAAAACTACAATTACCTATAATGCCGGTGCAAAATCTAAAATTGTTCTCTATTCAAATAATGTTGATGAAGCAGTTGAAACCAGGGATGGCTATGTATGGCTAATTTACAACGATGGTGTAATTGACAAACTGGATACCCATGCAAACAAAGTTGTATTACGAACATATAGCTTATGCAAGGCTAATAATAATAAGCTGCAGCCGTATTCTGCCATGGTTGATAACGACCAGAACCTGTGGATCTATGTTTCTGAAAGTTCGATCGGCCTTTATTATTACGATACCAAAGCCAACGGGTTACAGCATTTTGTTAAGGGGGGCGATATGGTAAATCTTAACTCAAATGTGATTAATAACGTTGTACAGGGCGATGATAATACCATTTGGATCGGTACCGACCATGGCGGCATCAACATGGTTAATTTAAAGGCCCACAAAATCAATTACATATTAAACCGCGACGATGATCCTAAATCATTAAAAGGCAATGCGGTGGTATTGTATAAGGATAATATAGGCATTATATGGGCCGGCACGTTTAAACAAGGTATCAGCTACTACCACAAAGGCATTATACAATTCCCGCTTGTGCGCCATTATTTGATGGATAGTGCAAGCTTACCTTATGAAGATGTTGATTGTTTTGCAGAGGATGCGAATGGCAACTTATGGATAGGTACCAATGGGGGAGGCCTTGTGTTTTTTGATGAGAGAACCAAAAAGTATACCCAGTATAAACACGACGCTGCAAACCCTAATAGTTTATCTAATGATATAATTGTTACGTTGCTCATCGATCACAACCACAAACTTTGGATAGGTACTTATTTTGGCGGCTTAGAACGTTTGGATGGTGATAAATTTGTTCATTACCGCCATAAGGATAATATTCCGGGTAGCTTATCAGATGACCGGGTGTACACCATCATCGAAGATTCATCAAATAAATTATGGGTGGGCACCTTTACAGGTGGCTTAAATGTGTATGATAGCAAAACCGACGATTTTAATCATCCCCGCTTTTCAACCTTATCAAACTATACATCAGTTTTGTATGAAGATAAACAGAAAAATATCTGGATAGGGCGGGATAAAGGCGTTGACGTAATTAATGAATACGGCAGATGGAGCAAACACTACTTTAATAAGCCCAGCAATCCTAACAGCCTCGTATCAGATGATGTTAATAGCATTCTGCAGGATCACCGGGGATTGATCTGGATCGGGACTAAAGAGGGCTTAAGTATATTAAATACAGGTACCGGTAAATTTATCAATATTGAAGAAAAACAGGGCTTGCCCAGCAATAACATCTGGAATGTAGTTGAGGATAACAGTGGCCGCATTTGGGTAAGCAGTGCTAATGGTGTTGCAAGTATTAGGCTTATACAAACCGGTGATACTTATACTTATGAAATTCATAAATACAATGAGTTTGATGGTTTGCAGGGTAACGAGTTTAACGCTAATGCGGCACTGAAACTGAGAAATGGGAATATCATATTCGGTGGTGCTCATGGCTTTAATTTGTTTGATCCCGAAAGTATAAGTTCACCTGATATAAAACCGCAATTGTTATTTACCGATTTTCAGCTGTTTAATAAAACGGTAAATGCCGGTGATACCATTAATGGTAAAGTGGTTTTAACCACATCTATTACTAAAACGCAATCGTTGGTTTTAAATCATAACCAAAACGTTTTTAGTATTTCATTTGCAGCCTGTGATTATTTTAATCCCAATAAAATAAAATACCAGTATCAGTTAGAGAATTTTGATAAGGACTGGCTCACATCCCCATCAGGTTCACGTAAAGTAACTTATACCAACCTTGATGCCGGCGACTATGTATTCAGGGTAAAGGCCAGAAACATTAACAATCCTAAAGATGTAAGCACAATTACACTCAATATTACCATACTTCCACCGTTTTGGAAATCCACCTTAGCCTATATATTCTATTTTGTACTGGCTGTAAGCATATTGTTCTATATACGGCATAGGGGAATACTCAAATTAAGAAGGGAGTTTGAAGCAACACAAGGTAAACTGGAAGAAGAGCGTAAGATCACAGCCGAACGTGCAGAAGCACATCGCATGCATGAACTCGACCTGATGAAGATCAAGTTCTTCACCAACGTAAGCCATGAGTTCCGCACACCTTTGTCATTGATCATATCGCCTATTGATACCTTGATTAAGAACAGCGACAAACCAGAGCAGAAGAACCAGCTACTTATGATCAAGCGTAATGGCAGGCGTTTACTCAACCTTGTAAATCAGTTGCTTGATTTCAGGAAGATGGAATTTAAGGAACTAAGGCTTGATCTGCAAAAAGGCGATATAGTAAAATTTATTAAAGAGGTTGCCGCCTCTTTTACTGATCTGGCTGATCAAAACCATGTAGGTTATTTGTTTGATAGCGAGGTTAGTTCGCTATGCGCGAAGTTCGATCATGATAAGATAGAACGGATCCTGTTCAACCTGCTTTCCAATTCATTTAAATTTACGCCGTCGGGCGGGCATATCAGTGTTTTATTAAGGGTGATAAATACCGATGTTGTTGATCCGCGTAAACAATTGCTGGAGATAAAAGTGATTGATACCGGTATCGGTATATCAAAAGAGAAACAGGAAAAGATATTTGAACGCTTTTTCCAGGTTAATCAGCCCGAAGGTTTGCTGAACCAGGGTAGCGGCATAGGCCTGTCTATAAGTCACGAGTTTGTGAAAATGCATTCAGGTGAAATATATGTAGAGAGTGAACCCGGCAATGGAAGTACATTTAGTATCCAATTGCCATTAAATATTGAAGAGGAGATTATTGCACCCGAAACGCAGGTTGCACAACTGCCGGATGAGGTTGCAAAGCAGGCAAAACCAAACTGGGAATCGGAAAAGAAGCCTGTTGTTTTGCTAATTGAGGATAACGATGATCTGCGGTTCTATCTGAAAGACAACTTAAAGCACACTTTTAATATTCTCGAGGCTGCCGATGGTAAAGAAGGCTGGCAAAAAGCGCTTGCCTTACATCCAAACCTGATAGTAAGTGACGTAAGCATGCCCGAAATGAATGGCCTCGATCTTTGTAAAAAGATAAGAAGCGATAGCCGCACCGCGCATATACCTATCATCCTGTTAACAGCATTAACCGAAGAGGAAGACCAACTGATAGGCCTAACAAACGGCGCTAACGACTATATTGGCAAACCATTCAACTTTGAGATCTTGCTTTCAAAGATCAACGGACTGCTGGCTATGCAGCAAACCTTTAAAAAGACCTACCAAAAGCAAATGGATATCCAGGTTCAAAATCTGGAGATCGTATCGGAAGATGAAAAGTTTTTGAAGAACGTTTTTGATTGTATCGAAAAAAATATCACTAATTATAATTTCTCGGTAGAGGAACTGAGCCGCCAGATGTCGTTAAGCCGTGTATCGCTTTATAAAAGGTTGCTGGCACTTACGGGTAAAACCCCCGTTGATTGCATAAGAACAGTACGCCTTAAAAGAGCGGTACAACTCTTAGAGAAAAGCCAGTTAAGTATAGCCAATGTAGCTTACGAAGTGGGTTTTAACAACCCAACCTACTTTTCAAAGGTATTTAAGGACGAATATGGGGCAGTACCATCAGAGTACGTGCTTGCAATCCGCAAAAAGGAAATAGAAACAACCTGATCTGTGCGCATGTCAATACTGTCGACTTAACACTATTTCGTAGTGGCATTTTTTATATGGAAACGTTATTTTTTATCATTGGCTTTAAAAGCTAAAAAATATTTTTGGCCTAACGTCTGAAATTCATTGTATTTTAATAAATAAGTGTACTTTTGACAATAAACCATTTGTAAAACCAATATGAAATATATCTGCTCACTGGCTATCCTGCTTTTTGTTAGCTGGTACAATCCCTCTATCGCGCAAAATGTTGCGGCAACACCGCCTATGGGCTGGAATAGCTATAATTGCTTTGGTTCAGCTGTGCACGAGGATGAAGTAAAGGCTAATGCCGATTATGTGGCGCAAAACCTTAAACAGTATGGCTGGCAGTATATCGTTGTTGATTTTTTATGGTCGTATGATAATCCTGTAGGAAGTAATATCGGAAACCCTTTCCAGAAGAATTTACAGGACGGTTCCTATATTCCCTGGCTTACCATGGATGAATATGGCAGGTTAACACCGCAGCCAACAAAATTCCCATCGGCATTTGGTGGTAAGGGCTTTGCGCCGCTGGCGGCTTATGTGCATTCATTGGGCTTAAATTTTGGTATCCACGTAATGCGTGGCATTCCGCGCCAGGCTGTGTGGGCCAAATCGCCTGTTAAAGGCACTAATGGCATTACTGCCGATATGATTGCCGATACCAGTTCAACCTGCCCTTGGATGAATCATATGTATGGTATTGATATGAAAAAAACCGGAGCGCAAGAATATCTGAACTCCATATTAGAGTTATACGCCTCATGGGGAGTTGATTTTATTAAGGTTGATGATATAGCGAGGCCTTATCGCGAAGCAGAAATTGAGGGTTACCACAAAGCGATACAAAACAGTGGCAGGCCGATAGTGCTAAGCCTTTCACCGGGGGCTACTCCCGTTAGCGAGGCAGATCACGTGGCTAAAAACGGTAATATGTGGCGCATGGCTGATGATTTTTGGGATAACTGGAAAGAGATTATAGGGATGGTAGGCTATGCCGAACAATGGCAGGGTAAAGGCGGCCCCGGCCACTGGCCCGATTGTGACATGATACAGATAGGCAAGCTATCAAAACGTGGCCCGGTAGGCGAGGAGCGTTACAGCAGGTTTACGCCCGATGAAGAATATACGCACATGACCTTTTGGAGCATTTTTCGTTCACCGTTAATGCTGGGCGGTAATTTGCCTGAGAACAGGCCATTTGAACTGCAGCTATTTAATAACAGCGAAGTTATTGCCGTAAACCAGCAAGGCGAAAACCCGCGTGAACTTTACCGTAAGGATGGCAGTATGGTTTGGTATTCACATGTACCAAATAGTAAAGATCTGTACGTAGCACTTTTTAACATTGGCGAGAACAATGGTGATGTAAACGTTGATTTTGCATCGTTAGGACTAAAAGGCAAAGTGAAAGTAAGAGATCTCTGGAAGAAACAGGATATAGGATCATTTAGTAAAAGCTATCATCAGCAGGTGAATAAACACGGCGCAGCTTTATTTAAACTATCTGTAAATTAAAATTAATATGCCATCGTCAAAAGCATCATCAAGGAGAAAATTCTTACAACAGGCATCGTTTCTGGGTGCGGCGGCAGTTGCTGTGCCTGCAATGTTAACGGCGTCGCCATCAGCGGCCACCGGGAAAGTTGCCGATGGCTATACTTTTCTTTTCCAGGGCGATTCCATTACTGATGGTAACCGAAGCCGTAATTTGGACTGGAACCATGTTTTGGGGCATGGTTATGCCTACCTTATCGCGGCCCGCTTGTGGTACGATCTGCCTGAAAAAGGGTATCATTTTTTTAACAGGGGCATCAGCGGTAATAAAGTAACAGATCTTGCCCAGCGTTGGCAGGATGATACCATCGCCATAAAGCCTGATCTGCTAAGCATATTGGTTGGTGTAAATGATGTAAACGCCGCTATCGCCGGCGATAAAAATTTTACTGTAGCAAGCTATGAGAACGATTACCGTGCATTACTGATCCAAACTCAAAAGCAGTTACCAGCCACACAAATTGTTATTTGCGAGCCATTTATACTCCCGGTAGGCAGGGTTAAGGATAACTGGGATAAATGGCAGCAGGAAATAACCGGCAGACAGCAGGTGGCTAAAAAGCTTGCCGATGAATTTGGGCTGATCTATGTGCCTTTACAAGATACATTTAACCAGGCACTAAAAAAAGCGCCTGCCGATTACTGGATCTGGGATGGCATACACCCCATGCCTGGCGGTCACGAATTAATGGCCCGTGAATGGATAAAAGTTGTAAATAAAAAGATCAGGATCAGTTAACACGGGTTTAATTATATGAAGACTAAAAGCTTATTCTCTTATTTAATACTATTGTTTGTTATTGCCGCGCTTAATTGTTCGGCACAGGATAATTTTATTAAAAATCCAATTGTTCCAGGTTATTATGCCGATCCAACTATCATTAAGGATAATGGCACCTATTACATCTATGCAACAATAGACCCATGGGGTGCTGAGGAATTAGGCGTTTTAGAAACTAAGGATTTTAAGACATTTACCCGCAGGCATATTAACTGGCCAACCAAAAAGCAATGCACCAGCCCAACATCTGGCGATGCTATGGTTTGGGCACCATCCATCCGTAAGGTAAACGGCAAATTTTATATGTACGTTGCCGTTGGCAGCGAGGTTTGGGCTGGTGTAAGCGATCACCCGCTTGGCCCCTGGAAAAATGCAAAAGCTGATAATACGCCCTTAGTAACTAAAAATGATTTTCCGCAGGTTCATAATATCGATCCCGATTGTTTTATTGATGGCGATGGTCAGGCTTATTTATATTGGGGTTCGGGCTATAATTGGGTAAATGGCCATTGCATGGCAGTTAAGCTAAAAAAGGATATGGTAACTTTTGATGGCAAGCCAACAGATATTACGCCACCACATTATTTTGAAGCGCCTCACCTGGTAAAGCGCAAAGGCTTGTACTATTTAATGTACTCATACGGTAAAGCTATTGATGGTACTTACCAAATTCGCTATTCAATTGGTAATTCACCTTTGGGCCCATGGAAAGAGGGTGAAAACGATCCGATACTTTCTACTTCGGCTGATAGTACAACATTCGGCCCCGGCCATCATACTGTTTTTAATGAGAAAGGCCAATACTACATTTTATACCACCGTATCCACCCTCAAAAAGAGGCCTACGTACTAAGGGAACTTTGTATTGACAGTTTGAAGTTCGACGATAAAGGCAATATCCTCAGGATCCATCCAACCGGCGTGGCGAACTTTACTAAATAGCCGTTTTATCAGCCTTTACGGCTATTATTTGAATAGCAGGTTAACATTTATAATATAAACGTTATCAATACTACTATTCCATCCTTTTTCAGAAGTATAGTTTTACAGTACTAATTATAAGCCATTAACGGAGATATTTTTTCGTAGTGAATTATAATATCTCGACCTCTATAAACTATTCAATAAACTATACTATATCACATTTATGAAGTATGCAATAGCCAGTGTTATAGCCCTTTTTCTTTTTGTTAATGCTTCGGCACAAAACAATACGGAGGCAGCGCTGCAGGTTAAAATAAACGGTATTATTAAAAAAATGACGCTTGAAGAAAAAGTAGCTATGCTGCACGGTAGCGCTACTTTTTATTCAGCCGGTGTGCCACGTTTGGGTATTCCTGAGGTTAGTTATGATGATGGCCCATTAGGCGTACGACGCGAAGAAGAACGCTTTGGCTGGAACTCCGCCAATTGGACAACAGACTCTGCTACATTCCTGCCTAATGGTTCGGCTATAGCCGCTACCTGGAACCCTGAAATGGCACATAAATACGGCGTTGTAATGGGCGAGGAGGCCAACGCCCGCAAAAAAATAGTAATGCTTGCACCGGCATTTAATATTTGCCGTATCCCGCTTTGTGGTCGCACTTATGAATATTATTCAGAAGATCCGTATCTGAATGGTCAGTTGGCTATACAGGCAGTAAAAGGCATCCAAAGTCAGCATGTGGCAGCCTGCGTAAAACACTTTGCCGCCAATAACCAGGAAGTAAATCGTGGCAAGATCAACGAGATTATTGATGAAAGAGCATTGCGCGAAATTTACCTGCCTGCATTTAAAGCAGGTATACAACAAGGCAATGCATACACTATCATGTCGGCTTATAACAAGATAAACGGATACTGGTGTTCCGAAAATGATTTCCTGCTGGATAAAGTGCTAAAAACCGAATGGGGCTTTAAAGGCGCAGTTATATCCGACTGGGGTGGCACACACCATACAGTAGCAGCAGCCAATGCCGGTCTTGATGTGGAGATGGGATCAGCCGGGCCTAATGATCAATGGTATTTTGCAAAGCCTTTGATCGCAGCGGTTAAAGCTGGCCAGGTTTCAGAAAAAACTATCGATGCCAAAGTAAGGCGAATATTATGGATGATTTATCATACCTCCATGAGCGAGAATCATCCCAAAGGTTCTATAGCTACACCTGAGCATGGTAAAGCAGCCTATGATATCGCCTCAGAATCAATTGTTCTGTTAAAAAATGACGATCATTTACTGCCTTTAAATGCTGATGAGATTAAAAGCATCGCTGTAATCGGTGATAACGCGACCCGCACTTTTGCTACAGGTGGCTTTGGCGCGAGTGTTAAGGTTAAATATGAGATAAATGCGTTAACCGGCATCAGATCAAGATTTGGTAAAACTGCCGATATTAAATTTGCGCAAGGTTATAAAGCCAATTATTTGGCAAACAATACTGCCGAGCAAAATGCAGGATATGATAAGCCCGATACAGCATTAATAAATCAAGCCGTTGCCTTAGCCAAAACAACTGATGTTGCCATAGTATGTATCGGCTCAAACCGGGAGTATGAAAGCGAAAACCACGACCGTAAAAACCTGTCGTTACCTTTTGGTGAGCAGGCGCTGGTTAACGCGGTTACAGCAGCTAATCCAAAAACTATAATTGTAATAATGGCAGGCGCGCCTTATGATCTTAATGAGATCAAAAAAACAAATAACACCATAGTTTGGTCGTGGTTTAATGGCACGGAAGCCGGTAATGCTTTGGCCGATGTGTTAAAAGGTGTTGTAAATCCATCCGGCAAAATGCCGTTCACCTTTCCGGTGTCATTGAGCGATTCACCGGCTATTGCTTTGGATACTTATCCTGGCAAGGACACAACCACTACTTACAAGGAGGGAATATTGGTTGGCTACCGCTGGTACGATACCAAAAAGATCGATCCTTTATACTGCTTTGGGTATGGGATATCATATACCAGTTTTACTTATGCCGGTTTATCAACCGATAAAAAGAACTATACCGCTGCAGATAAAATCGTCGCGACCGTAAAGGTGAAGAATTCGGGTAGTGTGGCAGGTAAAGAAATTGTGCAGCTATATGTTAGCAAAATGAACTCGTCGGTGCCAAGGGCCGATAAGGAACTAAAGGCATTTAAGAAAATAATGATAACTCCGGGTAACACATCTTCAGTTTCGGTTAACATAAATGTAAGTGACCTGGCTTATTGGAGTGATGAACAGAGCAAATGGGTGGTTGAACCTGGGGAATATAAACTCATGGCAGCTTCATCATCAAAAGACATAAGGCAAATAGCATCATTTAACGTAAGTAAATAGAGAAAATGACCCAGGTTAACATTTTTGCGATATAATGAAACATTCGTTATGATGCAGGTTAATCAAAGCATCTACCTTTAGTTTAATATTATAAGCCAATTATAAATTATAAACCAAACATGTCATACGCAAACTTTATAGCTGTGGTAAAGTAATCACTTTTTAGTGTTGCTTATAGTGCAGGTGTAAATTGTGTTTGCTATTGAATATAAAACAAATGGGATACTTAAATTTCAAAAAGCAAAAAGCATACGCCCCGAAAAACAAAGGGTTGGTATTTACTAATGATGCAGGTAAAAATCATACCGTGCGTGTCATCAGGGTAAACGCCTTGCTTGCATTGCTGGTAATCTTTTCATTGAATTTATTTGCCCAGCCGTTTGAACCGGTAAACAAGAACGCTACGCCCGAAGCCCGCAACCTTTTAAAATATCTATACAGCATTAGCGGTAAATCAATTTTATCAGGCGAGCATGGCGGTGGTAACCGGTTTTTAGATAGTACAAAAGCTATTTCAGGTAAATACCCTGCATTATGGGGTAGTGATTTTATTTGGTCGGGTGCTGATGGTGGCGGACAGAAGGTGGTAAACGAAGCAATTGCAAACTACAAAAAGGGTTATATCATCGCATTAATGTATCACCAGGGAAGGCCAATGGATAACCCGCCATATGGTTTTAAAGAAAGCGTGCAGGCAAAAATAACCGACGAAGAATGGACCCAGATTACAACACCAAACACTGAATTAAATAAAAGATGGCTTGCCCAGGTTGATACCATAGCACATTATTTAAAAGAGTTACAGGATGCACATGTGCCCGTGCTTTGGAGGCCATACCACGAAATGAATGGCGTATGGTTTTGGTGGGGTAACAGACCCGGTAAAAATGGAGTGCAAAAACTATGGACAATGATGTACGACAGGTTTGTTAATTATCATCATTTAAACAACCTGTTATGGGTATGGGGCGCTAATGGTCCAAGAGATATTCCGCAAGACGAGGCTTATTCATATAAGGGCTTTTATCCGGGCGCAAAATATGTAGATGTTTTGGGTACAGATATCTATCATTCTGATTATGAACAAAAAGATTACAATGAATTACTGCAACTTGCCAATGGAAAAGTAATGGCGCTAACAGAAGTAGGTGAGTTGCCGAAACCGGAAATATTAGCCGCACAGCCACGATGGGCCTGGTTTATGGTTTGGACAGATTTTATCTGGAAGTATAATACCCGTGCACAGGTTAACGCGATATACTCAAGGCCTGAAACCATTTCATTGGGCGACCAGAAATGGTATTAAAAGAGAGAAGTTCTTTGCTGAAAAAACTGAAAAATTATGCGGGTAAGAAGATAGAAAATCTTCCATCAGGCAGAATAAATTAATACAATGAAATGATAAAATAGTATCATTTTTTATAAGCGATAATTTGTTTGAGCTATCAGCTTCTGAAACAAAGAAGTGTAAAGATAAAATGCTGACCCGATTATACATAAAAGTGACCTGATACAAAATATAACAACCAAAAATATATCCAAAATAATAATAGCAAGTGATGAAAATTGGATAGGTTTTGGACTAAAGAATGTAAAAATAGTATTACAAAATAATATATTCTGTGATGTAATTTTAATAATCAATTATAAGCGTGTTAAACCGCATTTTAAACAAGAAATCATTCTCCGGAAGCTGTTGGCATGTATCTGAGTTTTTTAACTGATAAATAATAATGTAAACCCCATTAACCAAATAATACATATCTGAATTTTAAATCCTAAATGAATGAAAATGAAGAAAAATTTACTTTTAAGCAAACTAAATAGCAGCAAAAAATCAGTACTGATTTTGCTGCTTGCAATTTGCACATGCTACTCGTCATTTGCCCAAACCCGGCAAATAACAGGTACGGTAACTTCATCAAACGATGGAAATCCTGTACCGGGTGCAAGTGTTAAAATAAAAGGAACCTCCACCGGTATTGTTACCGATGTGAACGGTGCCTTTAAATTATCGGTAGCACCCGGTGCAACGCTTGTGATCAGCTTTATTGGCTATGATACACAAGAAGTACCCATCGGCGTAAAAAATACATATGCTGTAAGGTTATCACCCAACACAAATACTTTAGCCGAAGTTGCTGTAGTATCTATAGGTTACGGTACAACCAAGAAAAAGGATCTGACAGGTTCTGTAAGTTCCGTTAGCGCGGCAACTATTGCCAAGGTGCCTGTTACTACTTTAGACCAGGCATTACAAGGCCGTGCGGCAGGTGTACAGGTTACCAATAACGATGCCTCTCCGGGTGGTAACGTTAGTATATTGGTACGTGGTGTTGGTAGTTTGGCAAGTAATGGTAACGGTCCATTATATGTAATTGACGGCTTTCCGTTAGATAATGGTGGTATCAATAACATCAACCCAAGTGATATTGCTTCTATAGATGTATTAAAAGATGCATCGGCAACTGCCATTTACGGTATCCGTGCTGCTAACGGTGTAGTAATTATCACTACTAAAAAAGGTAAAAAAGGCGGCGCACAGGTATCATTGGATGCGTATGTTGGTTTCCAAAGTAAACCTAAAGAATACAATGTGCTAAACGCGCAACAATTTGCAACACTATATACTACTATAGCAGCAGATCCTAAACAAAGCGTTGCTTTGCCAGCCTTCGCGCCATATTCCGATCCTTCATCATTGCATAATATCAATTGGCAAAATGAAGTGTACCGCACAGGTATGACTCAGAACTACAGTCTTGCCATCCGTGGTGGTAGCGATAAAGTTCAGGCGTCTACCTCTATTGGCTATTACGATCAAAAAGGTATCGTATTAGATTCCTATTTTAAGAGGGTTACTTTTGGTAATAATACAGACTATCAGCCTACCAATTGGTTAAAATCATCAACCAGTGTTAAATACACTTACCAGGATTCACAAAATCTATTCGGGAGCAATTTACAAAGCGGCGGTGGCTTAGTTCAATTAACGGAATTACCTCCAACGCTTGATGGCGGCAACAAAGCTACCTACCTGCCATATGATGGAAATGGCAATTATGGTTTTTATAATCCTAAATTTACTGAAATATCAAGTTATGCCAACCCGCTTTACACTCTTGGTAATAACCGTAGTTATGGCATAAGCAACTTTATATTAGCTAACACTTCGTTAGAAGCGACTATTATAGATGGCCTTAAAGTTAAATCAAACGTAGGTATAAACCTGAGTGATTATTCAGGATCATATTTTTCTCCTGAAGATGACCGCGCAAATAATCAATATCCAGGCTCTCAGGTTGTAAATGCTTTTTATAGCCAGCACATTAACCAAACTTTTAACTGGTTATGGGAAAATACAATCAGCTACGATAAAACATTTGGCAAACACACTATCAATTTACTTGCCGGTGCATCTGAGCAAAAAACCTTCTGGAGCGGCATGGGCGGTTCAGGTATTCCTCCAAATGGAGTTATCAGGGATTTAGCACAGGTATCAAACCTTAAACTGGATACCAATAGCCCTGCAGGTTCAAACACGGGTAACGGTTCAAACATTTATGCCTTACAATCATATTTCGGCAGGGCAACTTACAGCTATGACGATAAATATATTTTAACAGGTACTATAAGGAGAGACGGATCTTCTAAATTCGACCCGAGCAATGCTTATGGTACATTCCCTTCAGGTGCTTTAGCCTGGAAAGCTAAGGAAGAATCTTTCCTGAAGAATGTTACCTGGTTAAATGACCTGAAATTCAGAGGTAGCTATGGCGAAGTTGGTAATCAGGGCGCGATACTTCCATTCCAATACCAGGAGTTATTTTCAACAGGTTACGCTGCATCTGTTAACGGTGGCGGTGTAGATAACCTTGGTTATCCGTTTGATAAATTATACCAATATGGTACCGCGCAAACTCAACCTGCAAATACAAAATTGAAATGGGAAACCGATTATCAAACAGATATCGGTACTGATATGGCGTTCTTAAATGGAGATCTTACTGTAACTGCCGATTGGTATAACAGAAGATCAAAAGATTTCTTATTGTCTATTGCAGTGCCTGCACAAACCGGGTTTAATTATGAAACCAAAAACGTAGGTAGCATTGATAATAAAGGTCTTGAACTTGCAGTAAACTACAATCATAAAGTAAATAGTGACTTACAATATGGTATTGGTGTAACTTTTTCAACAGTTAATAATAAGCTTACCAGTGTTACTTCAGGGGCTAATTATATAACAAACTTTGGTGGTCTTACAGTACCTGCTGATGGCTGGGCTACTTTTTCTGAAACAAACATCGGGCAGCCGGTTGGTGAGTTCTATGGCTATAAATCACTGGGAATTATCCAGAGCCAGGCACAGCTTGATGCATTAAACGCCTCTGCAGTTGCAAAACATGGTGCAGGTAGTGTTTATCAAAAAACTACTACTCAGCCAGGTGACCGTTACTTTGCTGATACTAACGGCGATGGTATAGTTGATGCAAATGACCAGGTTAGTCTTGGTAGCCCGCTTCCTAAGTTCTATGGAGGTGTAGATTTGACAGCTTCTTACAAGAACTTTGACTTCAACGCTTATTTCTATGGTATTTACGGTAACAAAATATTTAATTTCCAGGAAAGCGTTTTGGAAAGTTTCCAGAACAGAAGCTTTGTGGGAGTTGAAAATGTTGGTACAGATTATTATAATAATTACTGGACACCTAGCAGGCCTTCAAATGTTTATGCAAGGGCAAGCGCTAATGATGATGTGGAAGGTAATAACGTTGCATCAAGTGCATACATTCAAAACGGCAGTTATTTAAAATTGAAAACCTTTACAGTAGGATATACATTGCCATCGTCAATATTAAAAAACTTAGCGATATCAAAGGTTAGGGTATATTTATCTACACAAAATCTATTTACTATAACCGGTTACAAAGGGCTTGACCCAGAGATCGGGATACAGGGCGGTAATGCAACTCAAAATGGTATAGACACCGGTACTTATCCATCATCAAGATTTTACACAGTTGGTGTTAACGTAACATTTTAGTAAAAACATTATAAAATATTAAAGATATGAAAATGAAAAAGAAATATATTTTACTCCTGGCCCTGTTTGCCATGCTGGCAATAGTTCCAATGGCCTGTAAAAAGAGTTTTTTAACTCAAACGAATACCTTTTCATCAACAGTAGAATCCACATTCAATAAACCACAGGATGTTATAGCGTTGGTGAATAGTATATATGATACTTACCAGAATAGCGATTTCATGAAAAAATCGATGTGGTATTATGCTAACTTCCTGGCTCACGACTGGTACAATAATGGTAACGATATTGTGTGGAACAACTATACTATCCCATCAACCTTTGCCGCGCTATCAACCTTTTGGAATGACTCCTATATTGGTATAGCAAGAGCAAATGCTGCATTGCCTATCATAGCCGATGCAAAAGCTAAAGGGATTATTACTTCGGATCTGGCTGACCGTTTAACAGGTGAGGCCTTATTCTTACGTGGTATGACCTATTATTACTTAACAGGTACTTTCGGTGGTGTGCCGTTGGAATTAAATACTTCAACAACTACTCCATCTAATGGTTTAACACCAAGAAGCACCCAGGCACAGTGTTTTCAGCAAATTGTAAGTGATATGAAACAGGCAGAAACGCTGTTATTATCAAAAACTACATTGCCTGCAGGTGATTTAGGCAGAGCTACAAAAGGAGCTGCTTACGCTTACGAAGGTTCGGCACAAATGTGGTTAGGTAACTATACTGCAGCCTTAGCCGCGTTTAATAACCCTGAATTAACAAACAATTACCATTTAATTCCTCAATTCATCAATGTTCACGAGTTCAACAACCAGAATAATGATGAGTCTTTGTTCGAGGTTCAATTTGATCTTCCGGCAGGTGGTACACAGGATTGGAGCGGTAGCTGGCAGCCTCCGGGTGGTGAACTTGGCTGGATCGATAGCTTTGGCTGGCCTTCTGAAATAACCGGTCAAGGTTATGATTATGGAAGCCCTGCATTAGAATACTCTTATCAAACTGGAGATACCCGTAAATATGCTACTATCCTGGGTCCAGGCGATTCTATCATCAGCCCCGGAATTATTGCCCAATGGGGTGGTATAAAAGGTTATCCTTATGTAACCGGTGGCTATGCATCTTATCTTGCAAACCCAACTACTGATATCACAGATAAAAACAGGTATACAGATGGTCACGGTAATATTATAAACACCAACGGAACTGCAACTTACCCATGGTATGGTACTGATGGTACACCACGTTCAGGTTATACCGATGCTAAAAAATGGAGGGATCCAAACCTTACAGGTGGTTCAGGACCGCAAAAACTTTTCGGTAGCCAAAACCAGATATTGATGCGTTATGCAGAAGTATTACTTTCGCGAGCCGAGTGTAAAATACGTACAGGCGACGTTGCGGGTGGTTTAGCTGACTTAAATTTAGTTAGAGCCAGGGCATTTGGCGGAACACCACCGGCTGTTTGGCAGGATGGTTTACAGGTTGATGGCACCCCGGCACCGGCACTAACCGACCCAATGTTTAAAGTACTAAGTGAATACAGGCACGAACTTACGGCTGAATATTCATTAATGTACCTTTTACGCAGAGCCGGTACAGATGCTGCAACAGGCAAACCTTATGATGAAGAGTTTATCCACAATGTTAATCACGTTGCAGGCGCTGGTCCGGATAATAATACAAGTCCGATCATTTATCCGTACGGGCCAACATCTGATGGTAAAACACACGGTGTTACTTACAACGATTTGCCTGCAGGTAGAGATATATTGCCAATCCCGCAAGCAGCAATTGGTCTTAATCCAAATTTAAAACAAAACCCTGGCTATTAATACCGGAGTTTAATCATAGCAAAAGCCGCCTCAAAATTTGAGGCGGCTTTTTTTTGTGCCTATAGATTATCTATGTGTTTGACAATTTTCTCCGGTTATTTACATCCAAGGCCGATGTCATGCTGAGCGTTAGTCGAAGCATGTGGGCAGGCTTTGCTTTTAACTTTGATTAACGACTGCTTATGATTACTGACTGCTTGTTGAAACAAAGGAATTTTGTTTCTATCTATCTAAATAAACTCAAGGTTATTACCTGGGATTGGAAACTATAAGTATGTTGTAAAGCCATCAGTGACAGCTACTTTGTCAACATCATCAATATCTTTTTTGTTTCTTCCGGATAGATAGCGATATGATGACTGCGTATCAAAATATCGGCATTAGTAGTTTTATTGATGTTTGAGGTAAGGATCACCTTGGTTAACAAAGCAGGCATATGGCATTGTATGCAATTAGAACTGATAAGTTTGGCATTTAATGGATTAGCGATCTTACAATAATTATGAGTGACAACACTATGGCATTCAAGGCATTTTTGTGTGAATAAAGCCATATTGCCACGTTGATTTTGATGCACATTATGACAAGTTCCGCAATCCATCTTGCTGTTTATAAAGCATTTGCTGCTTTCCAATAACTGCACCTGGTTGCCATGCACATCAAGGTGGCTGGTATCTACGGCCCGCGCAAACTCAGGTAGTTTATAATTTGCAAGTGTATCGCCCGGTTTAAAAAAGAAGGTAGATCGCAACATCTGGCTTTTATTGCCCGAATGGCACTCGGCGCACACATCTATTTTGCGGGCACGTGGTAACGAACTGAAACTGGCTATATATTTTGCAATTTTAATATTGGGGTTATTGTTTTGAAAATCGACATGCTGCGCGCCTGGACCGTGGCATCGTTCACAATCTATACGGTAAACCAAAGAACTTCTATCAAACTGCTCTGCATTATCTAGTTTTTGCGCGTTGTTTGGCTGGTCGGTTATAAATGAGGCATGGCATTCCATACAGCGGGAGGTAATTATGCGGGTATAATCCGCAACTCCGGGAGCATACCCCGGGCTCATTAGCCATTTATCCTGTTTAGTAAAATAGGAGATAGGCAACTGGTTTAACCCGTCATTCTTCCAAAAAAGGTAACTTTCGCCTTTTACGCCACCCAAAACTATATCAAACCGGTGGCGTTCCATAAGCTTTCCGTTTAAATAATAGCTTTGGTACATGCCGCTATCCAGCTTTTCCATCACTACTTTTTGAGAATCACTTACCGTAAAAGTATTAACGTTTTTAGTGAAACTGCCATGTACGTTGTTAACGTCGGCCGGCATCGAAGCTACGTAGTGCGCGGTATGTAAATAAGATTTATAAATATCGCTGTGGCATTTTATACAGGTTGATGATCCGGCATAAGCATCACCGCGCGGATCGGGGTGAGCATTGTTTCTAAATCCAAAATAAATAACAAAAAATAAGGCGATTAATATAATTGATATAAATACAATTTTCTTCATTAGGATATAGACTGGTTATAAGGGAAAATCTGCTTTCAGAAAGGCGTTTTTCAAGTGTTATGTTGTAAATATAATTAATAAATCCTTCTTTTTTAAGCAAACAATTTAGTATTATTGTTGTACATCATACACCAATTAACCATTTTAGATTAAATTTTAATATATTGATTATAAGTTACTTAATAAAGTAGTATTGATAGGATAATAACTTAACTACTCCCATGGCAACTGTTTCACATGCCTGAAAACGGCATTGTAATTTTGTGCCATTTTTCTGTGTTTGTTATTTGTTTTGAATACCCAAACAGGCATGCGGAAATGATTATTATTTATTAATATTTTTAATTTTACCATAGAAGTATAATCGATATTTTCTATTTATTATTAATGTTATATTGGTGTTGTTTAATATTACAATAACATAATAATAATGAATAAACTTATTTCCGGGGGGCTTCTTTTGTGCGCGGTGTGTTTCTTTTCCTGCAAGAAAAAACCAACTTTATTTCAGCAAGTTTCATCGTCACACTCAGGTATCCATTTTGCCAATACGATTACCGAAAACGACTCCATAAACCCATTGGATATTGTAAATATTTACAATGGCGGCGGTGTAGGCGTAGGCGATTTTAACAACGATGGCCTGCAGGACCTGTTTTTCGTTGGGAACATGGTATCCAGTAAGTTATACCTAAATAAAGGCGATTTTAAGTTTGAAGATGTAACCGATAAAGCAGGCGTAAATGGCATGGGCCGGTGGGGGCGTGGTGTTTCGGTTGTGGATATTAACAATGATGGCCTGATGGATATTTACGTTTGTAATACCATATCGCCCGACTCCAATAAACGCCGTAACCTGTTATACATTAACCAGGGAGTAGACAAAGACGGTGTGCCTCATTTTAAAGAAATGGCAAAGGAATATGGTTTGGATGCAACTATACAATCAACCATGGCCACGTTCTTTGATTATGATAATGATGGTTATTTGGATATGTACCTTGTTGATAACGAGGCAAATGATAGCTATTACCCAAATGTTTTCGGTCGCAAAGGTAACAGGGGCAGGCCCGGCAGTATGGGTAAGCTATACCATAGCATTTGGGATCCTCAATTAAAGCACCTTGTATTTCATGATGTTTCGGCAAAGGCGGGTATTAATATCGGTGGTTTCGGGCACGCTGCAACTGTGGTTGATATTAATCGCGATGGCTGGAAAGATATTTATGTAAGCAATGATTTTATCGGGTCGAACATCCTCTACATAAATAACCACGACGGTACTTTTACCGATCGTTCAAAAGAGTACTTTAAGCATACCTCTTTTAACGCGATGGGGCAGGATGTAGTGGATATTAACAACGATGGTTTGGCCGATGTTTTTGAACTGGATATGAACCCGGAAGATAACTATCGTAAAAAGATGATGCTGATGGCAAGCAGTTATCAAACCATACAAAATTTTGAGCAGTTTGGTTATCAGTATCAATACGTCAGGAACACGTTGCAGCTTAACCAGGGCCCTAAAGTTTTAGAGAACAACAAGATCGGCGATCCTGCTTTTAGTGAGATCGGTTTTATGAGCGGCGTTGCCCAAACCGATTGGAGTTGGACTCCTGTGATCACCGATTTTAATAATGACGGCTATCGCGATATCATTGTTACCAACGGTTTTCCAAAGGATATTACAGATCACGATTTCATGACCTACCGTCAAAATGCCTTTGCAATAGGTGCAAAGCAAAAGGTTTTGGATCAGATTCCATCGGTAAAGATCCATAATTATGCGTTCAAAAATAATGGCGATCTTACATTTAAAGATGAAACGGATGATTGGGGATTAAGTATGCCAACCTTCTCAAATGCTGCTGTTTATGTCGATCTGAACAATGATGGCGCGATGGATATGGTTATTAATAATACTAACGATGAAGCCCTGATCTACAAAAATACCTCACGCGAAAAAGATCCGGCAGCAACATATTATCTGCAAATAAAATTTAAGGGCGATAGCCGCAACGTAAATGGTTTAGGCACCTGGGCCGATATTTATTATGATCATGGTAAACACCAGGTCTCTGAAAATAACCCATACAGGGGGTACCTGTCATCCAACCAAAATATTGCACACTTTGGTTTAGGCAAGGTGCAGGTGCTTGATTCTGTAGTTATTCGCTGGGCAAACGACAAAAAACAAGTATTAAGGCAGGTTAAAACCAATCAGGTAATTACTGCTGATATTGCCAATGCAACAGTTCCTTACTCATGGGCTCAGCCTAAAACTGCCGATAAAGCTTTATTTACAGATGTAAGCGACGCTAAGGATGTTAAATACACACACCGCGAGGTTGATTTTGATGACTTCGAGATCCAAAAACTCATTCCGCATAAACTTTCGGGATATACCCCAGGCCTTGCTGTTGGTGATGTTGACGGCAATGGACTGGATGATATTATTATCGGTGGCAACTCAATGATGCCTGCGCAGGTATTTCTGCAACAGGCAAACGGTAAATTTATTCGCCGCGATCTGTTGCAAAATCAATCGGCTTTTGCCGTAAATAGTAATATCAAGGACGAAGGCATACTGCTTTTTGATGCCAATGGCGATGGCAAGCTGGACCTGTACATAGCCAGCGGCGGATATGCCACTACCCATAACACCGATGTTTACCAGGATAGGCTATATTTAAACGATGGTAAAGGTAATTTCACCTTAGCACCTAATGCTTTGCCAATAAATCACACTAGTAAATTGTGTGTACGGGCTTTTGATTATAACAAGGATGGTAAACCCGATCTGTTCATTTCAGGCAGGGTTGATCCCTGGAATTATCCTAAACCGGTATCAAGCGTGATATTACGGAATGATAGTAAAAATGGTGTTGTTAAGTTTACCGATGTAACAGACCAGGTAGCGCCCGGCTTAAAGAATGTAGGGTTAATATGCGATGCCTTATTTAGTGATTATGATAACGATGGCTGGCCCGACTTGATACTGGCCGGTGAATGGATGCCGGTAACCTTCTTTAAAAATGATCACGGCGTATTTAAAAATGCCACAAACACTACCGGCATAAGTAAACGCACCGGCTGGTGGAACAGTATTGTAGCCGGGGATTTCAGGCATACAGGGCGGATGGATTATATAGTTGGCAACACTGGGTTAAACACTTTTTACAAGGCAACTGAGCAATACCCGGTTTATATAACTGCTAAAGATTTTGATAAGAACGGCAGCTATAATGCCGTAACGTCTCTCTTTCTGCCAGATCAGAATGGCGATAAAAAGGAGTTTCCGGCTATAGGCAGGGACGATATTTTAAAAGAACTCATCAGCGTTAAAAAGAAATATACCAATTATAAATCATACGCTACTGCTACAATGGATGAAGTTTTCCCTGCGGAGAGAAGGGATGGGGCTTTACGGTTAATGTCGAATACCTCAGCATCCTGTTTTTTGCGTAATGATGGTAATGGAAAGTTCACTATTATACCATTGCCTATGCAGGCGCAGGTATCAACCCTAAATGGTATGGTGGTCGACGATTTTGACGGCGACGGCAATCTCGACGTAATAATAAATGGTAATGATTATGGCAACGAGGTATTTGATGGCAGATACGATGCGCTGAACGGCTTAATGCTGAAAGGTGATGGAAAAGGTAATTTCTCGCCGCAAAGTATTTTACAAAGCGGAATTTATATCCCGCATGATGGCAAGGCACTTGTAAAACTGCAAACCAGCGATGGCAAGTACATGCTTGCCGCCAGCCAAAACCGTGATTCACTGAAAGTATTTGTGCTCAACAGGCCGGTAAATAATGTTAAACTGCAACCAAATGATCAAAGCGCGGTTATTACCTACAAAAATGGCACAAAACAAAAGCAGGAATTTTATTATGGTTCGTCATTCCTGTCGCAATCGGGCAGATTCTTAACTATAAATAAGGATGTAACAAATGTTCAAATAACGAACGATAAAGGACAAACCAGAGCAATACCCATTAAATAAAAAATGCCCGAAAGGGCATTTTTTGTAACCAACTTATCTATTTATTATTCACACTTATTATTTTAAATTGAAACAGGCTTACTGAATGCAGATTCATTGCCATGCATATCAACAGCTTTTATCTTCAGGCTTTTGCCTTTAAAGTTTGCGGGTATAGTGAATGTGGTTAAAGGCGTATACCAAACACGTTTGCCATTCAGATACAGATCATAGCCAATAAAAGATTTATTGCCTTTTGCTTCGGCCCATTTTAAAAGCGGTGATTTGTTGCTACGTTGTAAAGTGAGATTTGCAGGTGTTGCAGGCGGCGTATTATCAGGTGTGAGGCTTTGTATACAGTTCATAAATCCCCTGTAGGTATGGTAAGTGCCTTTCCAAATCTGCCCTTTCAGCGCCATTTTGTATTGCGGCTGCTTGTCAATGCCGCCCTGGTACCAATCGCCATGCACCGTATCAATCAGGTAAGTTTGCACATAGTTCCATAGTTGCTTAAAGGTTTTGAAATATTGATGTTTATCATTAGGATAATATTTATCCATTAACAATAGGGTGTTCAATCCCTCAGCCTGGGCCCACCAGTTTTTGGTATCGGCAATAACGGTCAAACCCGGTTTATCCTTAAAATAATAGCCCTCATCATAAAAGCCGCCTACGCTTTTATCATAACCGTTATCAAGCGCATGGTCAAGCATTTTTTTGCCGATCCTCAAGGTCAATGTATCATTTTTTATGCCTAACGTATGCGATGCTTCCAGCATAAGGTAGGCTGTCTCCACATCGTGCCCGAATGATACATGGTTTAATCCGCGGTGCTTTAATATTACCGCTTCGGATGAATCACGGTACGATACCGGCGACCAGTCATCATGAAAAAACAAATTCAGGTAACCTTTAGGCGTAACTATCTTATCACGGATCAATAACAGCATTTCATTTAAGCGGGTTCGCAATAATTCATTGGGCCATACGGTGTACAACTCATTAAATGCTTCCAATAGATGGATAGAAGTATTCTGATCCTTATAACCAAGTTCGGCTGTAGTAGGAGTGCTGGCATCACGTTTTATTGGCGTGCCATTCCGTTCCATGTGCTGATAGTATCCTTTATAAACCGGGTCGTGACTATGTTTTTCGAGCCACATAAAATCAGCTATTGCGAGGTTTAAGGCACTCGTATCACCGCTTACCTGGTAATAGGCTGATAAGGCATAAATACCAAACGAATTACCATAAGCTTCCTTTGGCGCGAAACCGCCCTTTTTAACATTGCCTTTTTTATCAATAAAAGTATAAAAACCGCCATATTGCTTATCCCACATCACATCCTTTAAAAAACGGAAGCCATGAGCGGCTGCGGTTCTATAATAAGTTACCGTTGGGAACATTTCGGCCGCTTTTGATGTGCTCCATACATGGCGGGCCTGGGTAACGATCATTTTATCCTGGTTGCCAACTGGCTTAAAATCATAACTGAAGGAACTTAAAAAGCCACCATCTTCATTATCAACCGATGCAGGGTACCAGGGCTTAAGTAATTTGTCGACCATTGAATGTTTCATCTGGGCGGCTATCTGCTTTTTTTCGATGGCTTTATCCTGGCTAAAAGCATGCAAACTAACGGCTATTAAACAAACAGCAAATGCTTTGGCTGCAAAAGGTATTGACGGTGGCATATCGGTAAATGGGTTGGTGCTTCTAATTTAAGTCTATTGATGATAATGACATTATTTAGTGCGTTTTGAGCAAAATTTTGGTAAGAAAATATCAACATTGATTTTTATTGACAGACTTTTCGGGCTATTACAAAAACTACATTACAATAAAACATTTGGTAAAAAAGTATTACTGTTGCTTACCCACACTCGGTAAGTTTGTTTAGTGAGTGTACGTGGTACACCAGCGCTAATTATAATTGAAATAATTCCTTTTACGTGGTATGATTAACTTATTTCCTAAGGTTATGTCTTATCAATTTTTAAATCTTATGAAGTACAAACATTTGTTAAAACTTGCCGGCATTTGTGTGGCGGTTTCAATTAATACGGCTGTATATGCCCAAAGTATAAAAAAAGCCAGTGGGATGATACTCAATAGCCAGGAGTACCTCGAGTACCAGGGCGTAAACGTAATGCTTGCGCACGATTTTTATCCTGAGGGTCACCAGGGCGGGGTAGGCGTAATACAAAACGGACAAAGGGTTGCTACCAATGGCGATATCAGGCTAGAACCAACTCCGGGACAATGGTCGCCCATACCAAAGGTGGGTAAGCGGGTGGTTGATACCAAAACAGGCAAAATAAGTGTGCGGATGGAATACCCTAACGAAGCTATCGACCGCAAAGGCTTTAACCCGGTTATTTACCCTGATCTGAAATTTGCTTACAATATCCGCGTGTTGCCGGTTGGCAAATCATTCAAAATTATTGTCGATCTGGATAAACCTTTGCCTGATGATTGGATAGGGAAGGTGGGTTTCAATTTTGAACTCTTCCCGGGGATACTGTTTGGTAAGTCTTATTACATGGATCAGCAATTTGGTGTGTTCCCGCAACAGGGTAACGACCAGGTGTATAAGGATAGCGACGGCGATTTTCAGGTAACGCCAATGGCATCAGGCAAAACGCTGACTATTGTACCGGAATCAGATAAGCAACGCATGACTATCCAAAACTTGAGCGGCGGCAATTTGGAATTGATTGATGGCAGGAGCAAATTTAATAACGGTTGGTTTGTTGTTCGCTCGTTAATAGCCAAAGGAGCCACTAGAAACGCCATAGAATGGCTGGTTACGCCGCATGCTATTGAAGGTTGGCAATCGGATCCTGTTATTCAGGTATCGGAGGTTGGTTATCATCCCGATCAGAAAAAGATAGCGGTAATTGAGTTGGATAAACATGATACCAAAAAGCTTTCCGCTTCATTATTAAGAATTAAAGAAGATGGTGGTTTTGAAACTGTACTTTCAACCGGGACAAAGGATTGGGGCGATTTTTTGCGCTACCATTACCTGCAGTTTGATTTCAGCGCAATAAAAAAGCCTGGCATGTATATGGTGAGTTACGGTAGTTTTAAAACCCACCCATTCCAGATCAGTAAGGATGTGTACGCCAATAATGTGTGGCAGCCAACGCTCGAATACTTTTTGCCCGTACAAATGTGCCACATGAAGGTGAAGGATAACTACCGTATATGGCATGGCTTCTGCCACATGGATGATGCCCGTATGGCACCCACAGATTCCGATCACTTTGATGGTTATATACAGGGGCATTCTACCTTAACCAAATATGCGCCGGGCCAAACTGTGCCGGGTTTAAACAAAGGCGGCTGGCACGATGCGGGTGATTTCGACCTGAGGATAGAATCGCAGGCGGAAACAGTTCATGGCTTAACGCTGGCTTATGAGCAGTTTAATGTAAAATATGATAACACTACCATCGATCAAACTACCCAAACGGTTGATATCCAAAAGCCGGATGGCAAACCAGATGTATTACAGCAAATTGAGCATGGCTTGCTAACCATTGTAGGTGGTTATGAATCGATGGGGAGGTTTTACAGGGGCATGATCGAGCCTACCTTACCTCAATATACCATTTTGGGCGATGCTGCTAACATTACTGATAACAAGCCTTACGTAGCACCCGCAAAAGGAGCAACACCACCGGCAGTAGGCTTGCCAAACTCGCCTGATGATCGTTGGGTATTTACCGAAGATAACCCTGAGCGGAGCCTGGAAACAGCTGCTGCCTTAGCCGCTGCAAACCGTGTAATGAAAGGATTTAATGATACCCTTGCTACCCAATGCCTGCAAATTGCTGAGGAGGTATGGAAAAATACCAAAGAGAAACGCGAACTAAGTCGTGTACCATTAGCGGTTGAACTGCTGGTAACTACTGGTAAAAAAGAATATGCCGATTTTTTAGTGGCACACACACAGGCCATCGCGCAGCATATAAATAATACCGGCTGGCTGGTAGGGCGTACGCTTTCGCTTATTAACGATCAGAGTTATCATGATGCTATTACCCAGGCGGTAGCAAAATTATATGCGCAGGTTAAACTGGATGGTACCAAAACGCCTTATAGTGTGCCTTATGAGCCTGATATCTGGGGAGCAGGCTGGGGGATCCAGAATTTTGGGTACAAACAATATTTTCTGTATAAATACTTCCCAACTATTTTTCCGGATGATTATATGTTAGCGTCGATAAACTTTGTTCTGGGCTGTCATCCGGGATCGAACACCGCTTCGTTTGTTTCCGGAGTGGGGTCGAAATCAATGACAACTGCTTATGGCTTTAATCGTGCCGACTGGTCATACATCCCCGGAGGGATAACCTCAGGTACAGCATTGATCCGCCCTGATTTCCCTGAACTGCTCAACTGGCCGTTTTTATGGCAGCAAGGCGAATATGTTTTAGGCGGGGGCACTACCGATTATTTATTTTTGATATTAGCGGCCAACGATATCTTAAATAAAAAGTAAGTTTACTACATTGCGATACCAATAACATTATAAACCATTCTACATGACTAACAGAAGATCATTTATAAAAACATCGGCTTTACTTTCGGCAGGAATTTTAGCAGCACCAAATTTATTTGCTTACGACAAAAAATACATCGGCCTGCAACTATACACCGTGCGCGATTATATGGCAAAAGACCCTGCCGCTACTTTAGCACAGGTGGCGCAAATAGGTTATACCTCGGTTGAGGGGGCCACTTACACAGGCAACGAACTATTTTATGGTATGGATGCCAAAACATTTGCAAGCTTGCTAAAGCAAAATGGGTTGATTATGCCAAGCAGTCACTATCGTTTAGGTGAGGAACTGGTGAACGGTTCATCACAAAAAGGTACAATACTAAATGATTGGGATAAAGCAGTGGATGATGCAGCCAGTGTTGGTTTAAAATACATGGTTTGTGCTTACCTGGCAGATACAGAACGCGGATCACTTGATCATTATAAAAAAGTAGCTGAAAATCTTACCAAAGCCGGTGAAACCTGTAAAAAAGCAGGCATACAGCTTTGCTACCACAACCACGATTTTGAATTTATACAGCAGGATGGTAAATATCCATACGAAACCATATTAGCAAATTCTGATAAAGACCTGGTGAAAATGGAGATGGATATATACTGGATCACCAAAGCAAACCAGGATCCTACAAAACTGATCGATGAGAATCCGGGCCGTTTCCCATTATGGCATCTCAAGGATATGAATAATACTACCGACCGTGCATTTACAGAGGTTGGTAATGGTATTATTGATTTTAAAAAGATATTTAAAAGCGCTAACAAAGCCGGATTAAAATACTTCTTTGTTGAACAGGATAAATGCCCCGGAGATCCTTACGATAGCATTAAAAAGAGCATTTCATACATAAAAAGTAACCTGGTTTAAACCAGGTTACTTTTTATAAGATCATTAGAATTTACCGTAACCTACGTGGGCCATTCTTTCGCCCATTTCGGCGTAGGCTTCATTTGGGCCGGGTGCCCAGGTTCCTAAACCATCAACATAACGGTTGTACATACAAAATGCCGCTGCAATTAACACGGTATCATGTATCTCAATATCTGTAGCGCCTTCTGCGCTGGCGGCTTCAATATCTGCTTCAGTAACATTTTTACCATTACCCTGCACCTGGTGGGCTATATGTAATAATGCCCTTAGTTTATCTGATACCCCGGTGTTTGGTAATCCTGCCTTTATATCATCAATTAAATCCAGTCCGCTGTTTAAGTGTGCCGCTGCGGCTGCTGCATGCGAGGTGTGGCAAAAGTGGCACTTGTTCCAATAGGATACCGATGCCGCTATGATTTCCCGCTCGCCGCTGGTGAGTGACGATGGCCCCCTTAATAATACCTCCGCCAGATCGGTAAGTACTTTGCCGGTTTCGGGTCTGTAATTTAGTAAACCCACAATGCCGGGTAACTCTTCATTCAATAATTTAATGTGTGCCATTTTTATTGTTACAATTGGTTTTATACAGTTTCGGTTCGTTCTACTTTAAAGGGTTTGGTATGGTAGCCTTCGCGGGCGCGCTGCTCGCCCATTTTGTCGTACAGTTCCTCATCATCAGGCTGCCAGGTATCAAGACCATCAACATAACGGTTAAACATGCAGAATGCCGCCGCAATTAATACGGTATCATGTATCTCAATATCAGTAGCACCTTCGGCACGGGCAAATGCTACATCGGCATCGCTAACATTTTTACCGCCGCTTTGTACTTTTGCCGCTATTTTTAGGAGTGCTTTCAATTTGGCACTGATCGGCGCGCTTTCCGGATTGTTACGAACCTGTTTTACCAATTCTCCATCATCACCTAACTGGTGTTTGGCAATAGCGCCATGTATTGTGGTGCAATATTTGCAATTGTTTAAGCCTGATACATAAGTGGCGATCAGTTCACGGTCGCCGGCACTCAGTGTCGGGTGCGGATCGTGCAGCAGTGTTTGAACTAATGCGTTTAATGGCAATGCTGTTTCTGGGCGGAACATAAACAAACTCCTTATTCCCGGGAATTCATGGGGTAAATTAATGTGTGGCATATCAATTTAGATTTAGTTTGGGCGACAAATATTAAGCCGCCTATCAATACTTTTTGTTTATAATAATTGGTGTATGTCTAAACTAAGTAAATCATTTTAAATACGATAATACTATTTAAACAAATACTTGCTTGTGTTTTACCTGATAATAATATGATAACAGGTTCATCTTTAGCCTGATGAATCGTAAAAGTTTTGGTTGGTGTTTTGTGGATTGTTTAACTTATTGATATTCAAATATTTATTTAGGATTAACATTTTTGCCACAGAACTTAACATTTATGCTATCTGCTGATAAGACACTTGTCTAAATTTATCAATGTAATTATTGCTTATAAACCGGCATTAGTTAAACCGATTATTCAACAACCAATTTTCGCACTAAAAAACTAACAATTAAAAATCATTTGGGTATGAACCGGAATATAATGAAAGAGATAACACCGCTCACTGATAATGATTGTTTCACCATATTTTCACGCACCAAAAAGGTTTTTGATTTCCCGTTGCATTATCACGATGAATTTGAACTCAACCTCATTATAAATGGCAAAGGTGTAAAACGGATAATGGGGAATAGCGAGGCCGTGATTGATGACATGGAGTTGGTTTTAGTCGCCCCAAGCTTATACCACGGCTGGTTTACCCACGAGTGCAAAGAAGAAAACGTAACAGAGGTCACTATACAATTTCATAAAGATCTGTTTGATGAAAGATTGCTCAACAGGAACCAACTGAGCCTTATCAAAACTATGTTTGAGAATGCGCAATGTGGCATCCTTTTTTCGCAGGAAACGATAGTTAATGTCGCCGACCGGATCCTCAATCTGAAAAAAATGAGCGGTTTTGATTCGGCGCTCGAATTAATGTCGCTTTTGTATGATCTGTCCATCGCCAAAAACAGCAAAATGCTTTCTGATCCTGGCCATTTATGTAAGGAATATAACTACAAAAATGAGAAGGTCGAGAAAGTATTTGAATACCTGAACAAGAACTTTAGCAAACAAATAGCGCTTACCGAAATGGCCAGGATAGTTGATATGTCGGAAGCCGCCTTCGCCCGTTTTATAAAAAAGCGCACCGGTATGTCGTTTGTAAATATCCTGAACGAGATCAGGGTAGGGCATGCCTCCAAAATATTAATCGATTCAACCGATACTATCTCCGAGATCGCTTACCAGTGCGGTTTCAATAACCTGTCCTACTTCAATCGCATCTTTAAAGAGAAAAAGATCGTCGGCCCAAAAGAGTACAGAAGGACTTATGCCGGTGTTGAAATGTTTGTATAGAAAGTGCTTTTCTTTCAGTATCATTATTCATAGATGCCATCCAGCAGCTAAAGCGACACTCTATGCGGTATTGTTTGCCCTGTTGAAATTTATAAGTATATAAACGACACTAATACCTTTCGCTCCTGTGTCAATTCACCGCACTCATACGCTTATAGAATATTATAAAGTTATAGTAACATTTTAGCTATACATACCTGAGTATTCAATAATTGAAAATATTTTTGTGGAAATATTTCGTTTATTAAAAAAATTAGTGTTAATTCGACACGTATTATAAACCAATATGAGTAAAGATAAATTTGTTGTAGGAGTGGACTACGGGTCCGATTCTGTCCGCTCTGTAATTATTAACGCCCTAAACGGCGAAGAAATAGCATCATCAGTATATTATTATCCGCGCTGGCAAAAAGGATTGTATTGCGATCCGGCGAACAACCAGTTCAGGCAGCACCCTTTAGATTATATTGAAGGGTTGGAGATCACCATAAAAGATTGTATTAAAATAGCAGGCGGCGAAAGCGTTGCACGCAATATCAAGGGACTGTCTGTTGATACTACCGGCTCAACACCTGTAGCAGTTGATAAGTCTGGTCAGCCATTGGCATTAACCCCGGCATTCAGCGAAAACCCTAATGCGATGTTCGTTTTATGGAAGGATCATACCTCTATAAACGAAGCTGCGGAGATAAATGCGCACGCGCCTAAATTTGGCATCAATTATCTGAAATATGTTGGCGGTATTTACTCTTCTGAGTGGTTTTGGGCTAAGCTGCTGCATGTTTTAAGGGTTGATGAAAGTGTTAGAAAAGCCGCGCACTCATGGGTTGAGCATTGCGACTGGGTTCCATTCCTGTTAACAGGCGGCAAAAAAGCTGAAGATATTAAACGTGGCCGTTGCTCTGCTGGTCACAAGGCTTTATGGGCCGAAGAGTTTGGCGGATTACCACCAAATGAGTTTTTCGCTACGCTTGATCCTTTATTAGATGGTTTTACAGCTAAATTATTTACAGAAACTTACACAGCTGATCATGCTGCCGGTACATTAAGCCCTGAATGGGCTGAAAGGCTCGGCCTCACCACCGATGTAGTTGTTGGCGCGGGTGCTTTTGATGCGCACATGGGGGCGGTAGGCGGGCAGATTGAACCATACCACCTAAGCAAGGTAATGGGTACCTCAACCTGCGATATTTTGGTTGCACCAGCCAGCGAAATAGGTGATAAACTGGTACGTGGTATATGCGGGCAGGTTAATGGCTCTGTTATTCCCGGTATGGTGGGTTTGGAGGCAGGTCAATCTGCTTTTGGTGATACCTATGCATGGTTCAAGAATATCATCTCATGGCCTTTAAATAATGTGCTTTCACAATCTGCGCTTATTGATGCGCAAACCGCTGAAGCGTTGAAACTGGAAATGTCGGAACTCATCATTCCAGAACTGGCAAGGCAAGCATCTTTATTGCCGATAGAGAACGATAATGAACTGGCTATCGATTGGTTTAACGGTCGCCGTACACCTGATGCAGATCAAACCTTAAAAGGCGCGATAACCGGTCTGGGTTTAGGCAGCGATGCTCCACGTGTTTTCAGGGCATTGGCCGAGGCTACATGCTTTGGTGCAAAAAGTATTGTTGAACGTTTTGTTTCGGAAGGTATACCTGTAAAAGGGTTAATTGGTATTGGCGGCGTAGCTAAAAAATCACCGTTTGTAATGCAAATGATGTCGGATATTTTGGGTATGCCTATCCGTATCCATCAGTTTAAACATACCTGCGCGTTGGGTGCAGCCATGTTTGCCGCAGTGGTTGCTGGTATTTATCCTAATGTTGAGGAAGCAATGGCAGCTATGGGCCGTGGGTTTGATGTAGAATATTATCCAAATCCGTTATACAATGAAGTTTATCAGAAACGATATAAACAATATAATAGCTTAGGTGAGTTTGTCGCTTTTCAGGTAGCGCAGCAAGCTAAAAGTTAATTTTAATAATATACATATGAGTAAATATCAGCATATAAAACAAAGCGCGTACGATGCCAATATGCAGTTGCCAAAGCTAAACCTGGTACTGTTTACCTTCGGCAACGTTAGCGCCGCCGACCGCGAACTGGGCGTATTTGCCATTAAGCCAAGCGGTGTGCCTTATGAAGATCTGTCGCCTGAAAAAATGGTGATCGTTGATTTCGACGGCAATATAATTGAAGGCGATCTGCGCCCGTCATCAGATACCAAAACCCACGCCGTACTTTACAAACACTGGCCAGGCATAGGCGGTATTGTACATACACACTCAACCTATGGCACGGCTTGGGCGCAATCACAGCGCTGCATCCCGATATTCGGTACAACGCATGCCGATTATTTAACGGTTGATATTCCCTGCGCGCCGCCAATGAATGATGAAATGATAAAAGGTAACTACGAGCACGAAACGGGTTTCCAGATCATTAATCATTTTGAAAGCATGGGCTTTGATTACAAAGAAATTGAAATGATACTGGTAGGCAACCACGCGCCATTTACCTGGGGTAAAACAGCCGATAAAGCTGTACACAACAGCGCTGTATTGGAAACTGTCGCCCACATGGCCTACCTTACCGAGCAAATAAACCCTAAAGCACCACGCTTGCAAGATTCACTTATTAAAAAACATTTTGAAAGAAAACACGGCCCCGATTCATATTACGGGCAATAGGTTAGTGAGTGGGCAGTGGTGAGTTGTGAATGGTTTCCACTATAAACTCACTACTCATCAATGCCCACTGACCAATCCACTCACTATTCACCAATCACGACTCACTAAAATAAATCAATAATTAATATATAATGATCGATCTAAAAACATTTGAAGTATGGTTTATAACCGGCAGCCAGAATTTGTACGGTGAAGAAACTTTAAAAAAGGTTGCTGAACACTCACAGGAAATAGCCAAAGGCCTTGACGCCAGCGGAACTATCCCGGTACGTGTTGTTTACAAACCGACTGTAAAATCAACAGAAGAAATTTATGATACTCTGCTGGCTGCTAATTCGGCAGAAAACTGTATCGGTATCATCACCTGGATGCACACATTTTCACCTGCTAAAATGTGGATCCGTGGTTTAAGTATCCTGCAAAAACCAATGCTGCACCTGCATACCCAATACAACAGGGATATCCCATGGAGCAGCATTGATATGGATTTTATGAACCTGAACCAAAGCGCGCACGGCGACAGGGAGTTTGGTTTTATGGTATCGCGCATGCGTAAAAACCGTAAGGTGGTTGTAGGCCACTGGCAGGATCCTGAAGTATTAAGCCAGATCAGCGCGTGGACAAGGGCCGCAGCCGGCTGGTACGACTGGCAGGGCGCTAAGTTTGCCCGTTTTGGCGATAATATGCGTTTTGTAGCTGTTACCGATGGCGATAAAGTTGAAGCTGAATTGAAATTTGGTTTCGCTGTAAACACCTATGGTATCGGCGACCTGGTTGCTGTAATTAACGGTATCAGCGATGCGGCTGTTAATGAATTGATAGACGAATACGAAGCTACTTATACCATGGCTGACGACCTGAAAAAAGGCGGAGCAAAACATTCATCGGTATTTGAGGCTGCTAAAATAGAACTGGGCTTGCGTAAGTTTTTGGTTGATGGCGGCTTTAAAGGCTTCTCTGATACTTTTGAGGATCTGCATGGCATGGTACAATTGCCGGGAATCGCATCGCAACGCTTAATGGCCGATGGCTATGGCTTTGCAGGTGAAGGTGACTGGAAAACAGCTGCTTTGGTACGTGCATTTAAAGTAATGGGCAGTGGTCTACCAGGCGGCAACGCATTTATGGAAGATTACACTTACCATTTCGACCCAAATAATGCTTTGGTTTTAGGTTCGCATATGCTGGAAGTTGATTCTTCACTGGCGAATGGTAAAGCGGCATTAGAAGTGCATCCGTTAGGTATAGGCGGTAAAGCTGATCCTGCGCGATTGGTATTTAATGTTGCCGGTGGCGAAGCACTTAATGCTTCAATTATTGATATGGGTAACCGTTTCCGTTTGCTGATAAATGAGGTAGAGGCTGTAGAACCACAGAACGACCTGCCAAACCTGCCTGTAGCACGTGTGTTATGGAAACCATACCCGGATATGAAAACGGGTTGTGCAGCATGGATCTATGCAGGCGGCGCGCACCATACCGCGTATAGCCAGAATTTAACTGCCGAACATTTGCAGGATTTTGCAGATATTGCGGGGATTGAATTTGTGCGTATTGGTAAAGATACTAAGCTCGATCAGTTCCGTAACGAACTGCGCTGGAACGAGGCAGCCTACAAATAGCCAAACCAATACTTACCTATGTCGATGGGAAATAAAAGGCATAGGTAAGTTTTAACCATTAAAACCATTTAATTTAAATTATGAATAAGTTTTCAAGTATTGATTACATCATATTCGTTATCTACTTCTTTGTAGTCTCGGGTTATGGCTATTGGGTGTATACGCGCAAAAAGACGGTCGCCAGTACCTCAGGCAGTCACGACTTTTTCCTTGCAGAAGGTTCACTAACCTGGTGGGCCATAGGCGCTTCACTTATCGCATCTAATATCTCAGCAGAACAATTTATTGGGGCCAGCGGACAAGGTTTCCAGGTAGGTTTGGCGGTTGCCGCTTATGAATGGATAGCCGCCATAGCGCTCATTATTGTTGCCGTGTGGTTTATTCCGGTGTACCTTAAAAATAAGATCTTCACCATGCCCCAGTTCCTGGAAACACGGTATAATAAGAGCACCAGCTTAATTATGGCCATCTTCTGGCTGTTTTTATATGTGTTTGTAAACCTCACTTCCATCTTATTCCTTGGTGCATTAGCTATCAATAGTATTTCAGGTGGAGATCACTTACATGCCATTATTATCGGGCTGGCAGTTTTTTCGCTGGTTATTGCGCTTGGTGGTATGAAAGTTATCGGTTTTACGGATGTTATACAGGTTCTGGTATTGGTAATAGGCGGTTTGGCAACAACTTATATCGCCCTGACATTAGTGAGCGATCACTTTGGTTTAGGTAAAGATGCTTTGGCTGGTTTTAGCGCCATGCTAAAAGATTCTCCTGATCACTTTAAAATGATCTTAGCTAAACCGGGCCCGAATGCATCTCAGCAGGATATTGATAAGTACTTATTATTGCCGGGTATTGCCATGTATTTCGCTGGTCAATGGATAGTAAACCTTAACTATTGGGGCTGTAACCAATACATCACCCAAAGGGCATTAGGCGCAAACCTTAAAACTGCCCGTACAGGTATTCTGTTCGCTGGTTTAATGAAACTGGCTATGCCTATCATCGTTATTTTGCCGGGTATTGCTGCTTATGTCTTGTACAAGAACGGCGGCTTACAGCACGAAATGAACATCGGCGGTCATTTAAATCCCGATAACTCTTATTCGGCTGTATTAGGTTTCCTGCCTAACGGTTTAAAGGGCCTTTCAGTAGCGGCATTAACAGCGGCTATTGTGGCTTCATTAGCAGGTAAAGCAAATAGTATATCCACCATATTTACTATGGATATCTACAAGAAATACATAAAGAAAGATGCCGATGAAAAATCAATGGTGGTTATGGGTAAGATCATCATCGCTGTGGCCTTATTTGTTTCTATTCTGTTAACATGGAAAGATCTTTTAGGTATTGGTGGCGAAGGTGGTTTTACCTTCATTCAAAAATATACCGGCTTTATCAGCCCGGGTATATTTGCCATATTTATATTGGGCTTTTTCTGGAAGCGGACAACTGGTGCAGCCGCTATAACAGGTATCATTATGGGCTTTGTTATGTCTGTATTGTTCAATAATTATGCTCCTCAGTTATTTGGGCACGATACATGGCTTTACACAGCTTATCCTAATGGCCACGGTGGTTATGAAATTCCGTTCCTGATCTGTATGGGCTTATCTTTCTTATTCACCATGATCTCAATTGTGATCGTAAGTATGTTCGGACCTAAGATCAATCCTAAACACTTTGTTTTGGATAAAGGCATGTTTAAAGTTGAGCCATCAACACTGGCACTGATAGTAGTGACATTGTTGTTACTGGCTGCACTTTATGTTAAGTTCTGGTAATATCCTTGATTCGTTATAAATAAAAAACGGCCTGTCAAATTTTGACAGGCCGTTTTTGTTTATCAGGTATGAGATAGAAACCTATCACATTAAAAGATCAAATTGGTAGGGTTAGGTATCAGGTTCAAAAATGCCTGGAACTTGGCGTAATAGTTCTGCATATTAAGCTGATAGTAAAACGCGCCCCTGCGCGATCCTGATTTATCCTTATCAGCCTGTTTTATCAATAAGCCAGTAGCCAGTATCCTTTTGCTGAAGTTACGTTTGTCTATAGCCGTATTATACACGCTCTCATACAGGCTTTGCAGTTGCGGTATGGTAAACCTGCTAGGCAATAATTCAAATAGAATAGGGTGGAGAGCTGCTTTATAGCGCACACGCCTCTTTGCCAACTCAACCATTTCCTGCTGATCGAAGATCAGTTTAGGCATGCGTTTTAAGCTAAACCATTCAGGGTGATAATCAGTATTTAGCTGTTTCTCGTATTTAAGAATATCTATCAACGCAAAATAAGCGGTGGAAACAGTTCTTTCCATTGGGTCGCGGTGAGGGTCGCCAAAGGTGTGCAATTGTTCAAGGTACATACCATCCAACCCTGTAAGCTGTTTAAGTATGCGGTTTGATGCCTGGTCGATACTTTCATTTTCCTGCACAAAGCCACCCATAAGGCTCCATTTACCTTTTTCAGGTTCAAATCCGCGCTGTATCAATAAAATTTTTAAAGTATCACCGTCAAAACCAAAAACTATACAATCTACAGCCTGGATAAACCGGCTTTGTTTGGCATATTTTATCATTTACAACAACAAGGATTAAAGTACTTAACAAAAATATAAAATAATTGGTATTAGAAAACGCAAAATTATTGTTCAAATAACACATGTTATGTAACAATAGCAATGATAAATAATTTGATCCATAAAACAATTAAAAATAATTTAAGTGTTTTTTTTACAATTATAATATTTTTTATACATTAGCGCTTGATCTGTCATTTGGATCAAAACCAATTATATTAGGCCCTTAATTATAAACACATAAAGTACAGAATGCCTGTTAACTTATAATAAGCTATAACTATCATTTAAATTATGAAAAAGAACATCCAACTAATTCTCGCAGCAGCTTGTTTTTCAACGCTGTTTGTAGCATGTAACCATGCATCAGGTACAAAAACCGGTACAGATAAGGACTCGACCGCTCAAGGGCCGCAAATTCCCGATTCTGCAAAGTTTAAAGCCACCATACAAGGCAAGCAGGTTAATTTGTACACTTTGAAAAACAAAAACGGCGTAACTGTGGCTATCACCAACTTTGGCGGCCGCCTGGTAAGCCTGCTGGTGCCAAATAAGGATGGAAAACTTACTGATGTAATATTAGGCCACGATAGCTTATCAGGCTACCAGGTAAAAAATGAAACTTATTTTGGAGCGATAATAGGGCGTTACGGTAATCGTATTGGCAAAGGTAAATTTAGCCTTGACGGCAAAAGCTATCAATTGGATGTTAATGATAAGGTTAATACATTACATGGTGGTTTTAACGGATTTTACAAACAGGTGTTTGATGCTAAAAAGGCAGGCGATCAGCAATTGGAACTGAGTTATGTTTCAAAAGATGGTGAAGGCGGTTATCCCGGAACATTGACTGCTAAAATAACCTATACCTTAACTGATGATAACTCGCTTAAGATTGAGTATTCAGCTACAACCGATAAAGCTACAATCGTAAACTTAACCAATCACGCGTATTTTAACCTAAATGGTGCAGGCACCCCAACCATCACCAATGATTCATTGAAGATTGACGCTGATAATATTTTACCTGTTGATACTACGCTGATCCCGACAGGGAAATATGAAAAAGTAAAAGGAACCCCGTTTGATTTTACTTCATTTAAAACAATAGGTGCCGATATTGATAAAACGGATGACCAATTAAAAGCAGGCAAAGGTTACGACCATAATTATGTGCTGAATAAACACGACATCAACCAATCAATAGCAACTGTAAAAAGCCCTGAAACCGGTATTGTAATGGATGTTTACACCACCGAACCAGGCTTGCAGTTTTATAGCGGTAATTTTTTAGCAGGTTTAAGTGATGGTAAAGGCAAAGCTACCTATGCGCACCGTTCGGCATTATGCCTGGAAACCCAGCATTTTCCTGATTCGCCAAACGAGCCATCATTCCCGTCAACTGTTTTAAAACCCGGTGAAACGTATCATACAACCACTATTTATAAGTTTAGCGTTAAGTAGTATAAAGTACTAGTAATCAATTTTTTATAATTTATTAATTTTCAACATATATGAAATTAAGGGCCTGTTTTTTGTCTATATTTTTTGTTTCTGCCGGATTAATAGCGCAGGCGCAAACAAATATCAGCGTATCGGTAACTGATAAAGCCGAGCCAACAATCAGTAAATACATTTACAGCAACTTCGCCGAACATTTGGGCAGAGGCATTTATGATGGTTTTTATGTGGGCGATACTTCAAAGATCCCAAACACGAATGGCGTACGTAACGATGTTATTGCAGCACTAAAAAACATGAAGATACCGGCGCTCAGATGGCCGGGCGGCTGCTTTGCCGATACCTACCATTGGAAAGATGGCATTGGCGATAAAACTAAAAGGCCGTCTATCGTAAATAAATGGTGGGGTGGTGTTACCGAGGATAATAGCTTCGGAACAAAGGAATTTCTGAACATGTGCGCAGCTATAGGCACAGATCCTTACATATCAGGTAATGTTGGCAGCGGTACGGTACAGGAATTATCAGATTGGGTGGCTTATACTACATCTGATAATAAAAACCCGATGTCGGAACTTAGAAAAGCAAACGGTACAGACAAAGCCTGGAAAGTTGCATTTTGGGGAATTGGTAATGAGGCCTGGGGATGCGGCGGTAATATGACACCTGAATATTATGCTAACGAGTTTAAAAAATATTCAACCTTCATGTCAAGCGGTTCAGGAAAACTGTTCAGAATAGCGTCGGGTGCAAACTCTGATGATTATCATTGGACAGATGTGTTAATGAAAAACATCCCACAGGGCTTAATTGAAGGTATTGCTTTGCACCATTATGCAATTATTGATTGGGATCATAAAGGTCCGGCTACAAAATTTACTGAAGATCAGTATTTTAAAACCATGAAGAGTGCTTTACTGATGGATACATTGGTAACCAAACACTCTGCAATAATGGATAAATATGATCCGAAGAAAAAGATAGCCTTGGTTGTTGATGAGTGGGGCGGATGGTATGATGTTGAACCAGGCACTAATCCCGGCTTTTTATACCAGCAAAACAGTATGCGCGATGCCATGATTGCAGGTGCTACCCTGAATATTTTCAATAACCATTGCGACCGCGTACGTATGGCTAACCTGGCACAATGTATAAACGTGCTGCAGGCTGTTATCCTTACGCAGGGCAATAAAATTATACTTACGCCAACTTACCACGTAATGGAAATGTACAATGTGCACCAGGATGCAACTTTAATTCCGGTTACAGTAAGCAGCGATGATTATGTATTCGGATTAGAAAAATTGGCTGCTGTTTCAGCTTCGGCATCAAAAGATAAAAATGGTGTTGTACATATCTCACTGGTAAATATCGATCCTAATAAAAATCATAAGGTATCCTTAAACCTTGATGGTAAAAAGTTCACTGTAATTAAAGGCAGAATACTGGCATCAGCAAAAGTGCAGGATTATAACTCATTTGATGAGCCGAACAAAATAGTACCTAAAGAATTTAATGGCGCTGCTATAAAAAGCAATACCATAAGTGTAAGCATGCCGCCCGCATCGGTTATTGTGCTGGCATTAAACTAAACAACGCAAATAAGTAAAACCAATTTAGATGAAAAAGATTAAGTACTTATTAGTTATCGCGGCAGCGGTAGCCCTGAACTCCTCATGCGGAAAAAAAGGGGTTACCCCAACCGGTGGCAGCGGCACCAAAACCACAACGGATACCACGGTAACCACAACAACCACGATCAACATTAACTCTATTGAGGATACTTATGCTGATGTGGCCCCATTTCTGGATTACCCAAAATGGACTGTTTATAATGTACATGATCCATCTATAAAAAAGTTCGGCGATTACTATTATTGCTACAGTACTGACGTTGCTTATGGCATCACCGTTCGTTCCGGATTACAGATCCGCCGCTCGAAAGATCTGGTGCAGTGGGAGTTTGTAGGCTGGGTATTTTCGCAGCTGCCAACACTGGGCTCGCAATATATCGTATCACAGGGTGGTACGCCTAATGATGCTTTATGGGCACCTTATGTATCAAAAGTAGGTAGCGAATATCGCTTGTATTACTCGTTATCGTCATCTACCGCCCGGTTAAGCATTATCGGTATGGCAACAGCAACAGACCCTGCGGGCCCGTGGAAAGAAACCGGGCTCGTGGTAACATCAACCAATAACAACATTATACAAACTAACGCTATTGACCCTACAGTAGTAACTACAACGGCAGGTGATCAGTATATGTATTATGGTTCGGCATGGGATGGTATCTATATATTAAAACTTAATCCAACAACAGGTTTGGCTGCAACCAGTGGCGATATAGGTACGCGCATAGCTAACCGTGGCTTTACAAATGGTGCTTACAACGGCAATATTGAGGGTGCGGAAGTGATCTACAACCCAACGCTAAACAAATATTTCCTGTTTATATCCTACGACTGGCTGCAAACCAAATACAATGTAAGGGTTGGCAGGGCTGATAGTCCGACCGGGCCTTATTATGATTACAACGGCGTTGACTTAAATACCAATATCGATCACGGGCCTATGATTGTTGCGCCGTATCAGTTTACCGGTCATGGTGGCTGGCAGGGCACAGGGCATTGCGGTGTGTTTGATGATGGCAACGGCCAGTATTACATGGCACACCAGGGCAGACCTGCAGTTAACTCCTATTTTATGGACCTGCATGTGCGCAAAATTGAATGGACACCCGACGGCTGGCCCATTGTATTGCCCGAGCGCTATGCAAACGTAACGCAAACCGCGGTAGCAGCCACTGATCTGGCCGGAAAATGGGAGCGAATTGAATTGGATTACCATGTAGTGCCGGGCTATGCTGATACACAGGTATCGCCTGATATGCAGGTAGCTACATCCATAAATATAAATGCTGATGGCACCATAAGCGGCACAGCAACCGGCACATGGACCTATACTGCCCCATGGATGCTGATAAAATGGAGTACAGGCGCTACTGAAAACGTAATAGTGCAGCGTGAGCGCGATTGGGAAAACAGCGTTGCCACCACGTTGGTTTACTCGGGTTTAAACAATACCGGCATTGCCGTTTGGGGTAAGAAAAGATAATAATCTAAACATTATATGATGAGAAAATATTTTTGGGCGATATGTGCTGCCGGTACCTGCTTATCGGCTATGGCACAGCAAAAAAGCCCTGCTAAAACTTATATAATTAAGGCTGATAGCGTAAAAGCGCATGTACAGCCCACCATGTACGGGATTTTTTTTGAGGACATAAATATGGCCGCAGATGGTGGCCTGTATGCCGAACTGGTAAAGAACCGTTCATTTGAGTTTTTTCCTAGTTTGATGGGGTGGACCGATGCGAAAAAGGATGGCGGCGAAGGTAGCGTGGAAGTTATTGATCGTTCAAAGGAACGTCCTGAAAATCCTCATTTCGTTACGCTTAGCGTAAAATCTAATACAGGTTATTATGGACTGGCTAACGAAGGTTTCCGTGGTATCGGTATTAAGAAGGATGAAACTTATAATTTTTCGGTTATAGCCCGCCAGCATGCGGATAGCAAAATTGAACTTTATATTGAATTGGTTGATGCTAATGGAACTGTTTTAGGCCATGCTGATTTGAAACCCGGTAACCAGGACTGGGAAAAGTATAACGTGAAGTTTAAATCAAACGCGACCGTGCAAAAGGCTCACTTAAATTTGTATGCTAAAAATGCCGGTGCTATCGATCTGGATATGATCTCACTGTTTCCCGAACATACCTGGAAAAACAGACCAGGCGGTTTGCGTGCCGATCTGGTACAAAAGCTGGCAGATATGAAACCCGGTTTCCTGCGTTTTCCCGGAGGATGTATTGTGGAGGGCCGTGACCTGGCAACACGCTACCAATGGAAAAAAACCATTGGTGATGTTGATAAGCGCGAGAACCTGATCAACCGATGGAATACGGAGTTTAAACATCGCCCAACACCTGACTACTACCAATCATTCGGTTTAGGCTTTATGGAATACTTCCAATTGGCTGAGGACATTGGTGCCGAACCATTGCCGATATTAAATTGTGGTATGGCTTGCCAGTTTAATACAGGGCAAACTGTTCCTTTAGATCAGCTTGATCCCTATGTGCAGGACGCGCTCGATCTGATTGAATTTGCCAATGGCGGAACTAACACCAAGTGGGGTAACCTGCGTGCGCAATTAGGTCACCCTGCACCATTTAATTTAAAAATGATGGGTATAGGCAATGAACAATGGGGCGATAATTATATCCCGCGCTGGAAGATCTTTACTAAAGCCATCAAGGATAAATATCCATACATGAAGCTGGTATCAAGCCTAGGCCCTGATCCGGATGGCGAAAAATTCAACTTCCTGAACGGTACTTTCAGAGGCTTAAATGCTGATATTTTGGATGAACATTATTACCGTTCGCCGCAATGGTTTTTGGATAATTCAAAACGTTACGACAATTATGACCGTAAAGGCCCGAAAATATTTGCAGGCGAATATGCAGCCCAAAGCGTAGGCATAGCAAGTCCTGACAATAAAAATAACTGGGAATGTGCATTGTCTGAAGCTGCTTTTATGACAGGTTTAGAACGTAATGCTGATGTGGTGAACATGGCCTCATATGCGCCATTATTCGCCCATGTTGATGGTTGGCAGTGGACACCTGATGAGATCTGGTTTGATAACCTGCGCTCATACGGCACGCCAAATTATTATGTGCAGGAACTATATTCATTATATAAAGGAACCGATGTTGTTCCGCTTAAATTAAATGGTCAGGCAGTTAGCGGCCAGAATGGGGTGTATGCATCGGCTGTAATAGACAGCAAAACGCATGAACTGATCATAAAATTCATCAATTCGGGTAAAACAGCGCAAAGTGCCGGTTTTGTGATCAAAGGAAAGAAGATAAAATCAACAGCTACGCTGATCACCTTACATAGTGATAACCTGGCAGCGGTTAATTCT